>Ga0214545_1004302_pt1 | contig 26724 bp, 11 predicted proteins | sample CNSS4metaG_FD_160064 | JGI IMG/M metagenome (GOLD analysis project Ga0214545, IMG submission 160064) | Root nodule microbial communities from cowpea collected in UCLA plant growth center, Los Angeles, California, USA - CNSS4 | ecosystem: Host-associated > Plants > Roots > Nodule | place: USA... | reverse complement strand
TAAACATAAAGTATTGATATAAAACAATTCTATTAACAATTTATAAACAAACTAATTTTCGTCGATCACAAATATTAAAAAAAAGAAAAACATATAGACAACAATCTATATATCAAAAATATTTGATGAGGAAAATATCGGCACATTTTCAAAAGATTTATATTATGCAGACTATATTAAACCTCCGCTAGTCCACACATGCCTGTAGTTCGTGCGGACTAAAGGCAGCACAGGACGGACTGACCTGTTTACAAAGTTAAATATTCTCTTTTTCAATATTCACACCATTCATCATGTTGTTTTTGTAAGTTCCTCTTATTATTATTATTATGTATAGTCATTGTATATAAGATAATGATTTTAGTTATTGAATATAAAATATCTTTTTATGCATTTTTAGGTTAACAAATTTGTACCTGTATTGTAAGGTGATATGTTGTCATTACTTTAGCTAGAATCTTCGTTGTTGTTATTTATTGTATTTGATTAATTAGACTAATTAGAATTATCTCGATAGAAAATGAATATAAATTATTATGGGAAAATAAAGAAGTTTTTATTTTGTTCATCACAAAAAATTTTTATTTTGGTCAAAAATATAGATCAGCCCGTGGGACGAGACGATCAAAGAAAGTAGATCCATTTTTGAACTGTAGGCCAAAATGTAGACATGCCAAAACGAATCGGGCTGACTCGCTTTGCCATTATTCAACTATACAAACCTTAACTCAAAGATTAGTGATAACACTATAAAGAAAAATGAAAAAAGAAAAAACCTATTAAAATAAAGAAAAGCTTACTTTGTTTGAAATTTTTATAAAATAAAATTGTTCTTTAATCTCTCTGTTATTATAAGTGGGATCATATTATGAAATAAATGAAAATTATTGACGAAAATATAAATAAAAATAGAGAAATAAAATTATATCTTTTATTTGATGCATAGAATGAATAAAAAAAAGGAAGAAGTGGCACTACATGACCAGTGGCGGAACTTGAACAAAAAATTTAGGGGTGCCAATTTATATTTTTTTATATATAATTTATTAATTAAAAAAAATTATTTTTTTACTTAAACCATTCTCATACGACAATTCACACTTCTCAATTTTCAATTTTTCTAATAGATTGAATTCATGCAAAATAAGTATTCTAATTTCTAGTCCAATTCAAGATTATTCAACTAATTTATTATATGAAGTGAAAAACATAAAATTCCAATATTTTATAATGTAGGGTAATACTAATTTGGGAAGATATAATTAGGGTTCGTGCCAATTTCATAAAAAAAAATCCCTAAAATCAAATTAGTTTTCATACTAGGAAAAACTTAATTTAGAAGAAATATAGTAATGAGATAATCATAAATCTAACATACATAAATCATATTAAGATACTGATTAAGAGATCTTGTGAGTATGAGTTATTCAATCTCTTTACTTTCCAATCTCGTTTTCTCAATCTCTCTTTCTTTATTTTTATATTTTATTAATGGTTTGCTCTAAAAAATGTTACAATCAGATACAAAACCTTAATCACTTTATTAATTAAGGTTTATAAAATTTATTTTTATTTTATTTTTTAAAAATATATACGTAACTTAATACATAAAAAATATATATATATATATATATATATATATATATATATATATATATAACTTAATAAAAATAATATATAGATATATAAATTTAAATTTAAAAAATATATAAATATATATACAAAATTTAAAATTAAAAATCTAGGGGAGCTAGCTCCCCTGGTCCTAAAGTAGGTACGCCCCTCTACATGACATATTAACTTAATTACTTAATTAACACCAGGGAAAGATTTTTATACGATCACTCAATGTTTGTGTATATCGATTATCTTATCTTGTTAAACAATCACATTGATATTATTTTTAGTTTTATGTTATTAATAGACCCGAGTTAATGATTTGTTTCGGGGTAACACTTCAAATGAATCAACATTCGTGCATGGGATTGTGATTTGTTTGCGAGTAGCCATTGAAACACTATTGTTTTTAATTTTTTTTTTTAGAGTTTGATAGGTTATAGAAAATTAGTAAGAATATTTATATTTTAATAATGTGTTTTGATTGCGAATTAAAAAAGAAACTTAAGGAAACCAAATACATTAAACTTTAAATAAGTTTAATCACTTTTTTTTACAAGATTTTATGTTCAAAAAATAATCCAAGTTTATTGATTTTATTTTTTCTTTAAATAAAATATTTTGGTTACTGCAAAAGTACATAAATTTATTTCAATATATTTTAAAAACGTAAGTTGGTGATGTCTTTTATACGAGGGTTATTTTCGTAGCTAAAATTAAAATAAAGTAAAATTCAAAAATAGTTTTTTTTAATCTTCATCCATATCATATCACATAAGATTATTTAAAACTGAGTGACATTAGTTACAATTACTTATTTTTTAATGTCATTGATCAAATTGTTTTCTTGACATCATGTTGATTAATGTCGGTCAATTATTTTTCAATTAGAAAAAAGAAAATCCTAACCAATGTTAATTGAAGATCTTCCTAAGGATTTTAGAAAAAAAAAATTCTGATCACTTTTTGATAAAAAATACCAATTCATTTAAATATCCAACCAAAAATAAATAATGTCAATAGATATCATACAAAAACGACATGGATAAAGAAAACAATATAATTAACAATTGACTAAGAAAATCTTAAATAATATCAATTAAAAAAAATATAGTTGCCTAGTAAATGAGAATTTAATATTAGAAAAAAAAACAGCTAAAAGAAATACAATGTCTAACTAATGACATCAATTTAAAATACACTAACTACGATAGTTGGATCTCCAGTAAGCCGATACCGTTGAAATAAAAAACTAATCTTACAATATTCGACTAAATTTAAATAAAAAAATATACAGAAAATATATATAAGTAATTTCAAATAATGTTTTTCCAATAATCAATATATATTTTTTAAAATGTATTCAATACATTACATCTTGTCATAAAATATTTACATTTCTACAAATTAAATCATCCTCTAATTTCTTTTGAATATATTAAAAAAAATACATGCACAACACATCTTGTTGCATGTAATGCAACACTAGAAGATATAGTAAAATTATTAAAAGTAAATGAACATAAAAAATGTAGAAAGAGAGAGAGAAAGACAAAGGAAAGCACAGAGAAAGGGGAAATAGAGAGAGTGGGTTTCTAAAGTTCATCCAGTAACAAAAATGATGACAGAATAACAAGGTCTGACACAAGGCAAGCGAGCGCAAAGCCAAACAAAAAATGTGAAAAAACAAAGATAGTAACACTTCCAACAATAATAAAACCAATGCCTACACTTCAATTCTCACTCCTTCTCATTTCCAAATCGCAATAAATTCTCGCGGCAAAACCTGAATAGCGTTTTTTAATTCTTTTCGAGATTCGTTCTTCGATGGGATTGTCGCGCAACGCGGCGTCGCAGCCGGAGATCGATGACGCCGGTGGTGACATTGGATTCCACGCGATCCGCGGCGGATTCCCCTTCAAGAGAAACCCTAACCACTACCGGCACCGGGGGTCGTTCGATCGGCAATTGCCGCGGATGAGCAACAGCAGCAGCAGCAACAGCAACAGCAGCAGCCGATCTCACCTGCACAGCCGCCTCACGCGCAAGGGCTTGTTGCTGTGGCTCTTCCCGTTCTCCAAGTCCAAGTCCGGATTGTATGCCCTCATTATCGCCGTCGTCTTCCTCTTCGCGTTCGCCTCCATGGTTATGCAGAACTCCATCACCTCCGTCTTTCGCCAGCGCGCCGAGCGAAACCGTTACCGCCTGGAAGGGCTCCGCTTCGGGACCACGCTCCGCTTCGTGCCTGGGAGGGTTTCGCAGGGGTTCCTCTCCGGCAACGGACTCGATCGGATTCGCTCCCAGCCCAGGCCTGCCGTTCGCCCGCCCAGGATAGCTCTCGTGAGTTCCTTTTTCTTCGGAATTTGTGTTGTGTTTCTTTCGTTGTTTTTGGATACTCATAATAGTGTGTGAATGTTTGATGCCGTGTGTTGCTTTTTTAGTCGAGGATAATTGGCTGTGTTTGAGGAGTTAGTTGTTTTGTTAGGATCTTGTTAACTATTTAGTTAACATGAGATACAGTGTGTTTTAAGGATTCGTTGAATTGTGATAGGAGAATCGTGCAATCAAGGTGGGGTGAGGGGTGGTCTGTGGGAGGCTTCTGTTTGTTTGTTTATTTTCTTTCAATGTTGTTTATATAATGTGACAAGCGCTCTATTAGTTATGATGAGTTATGGCAATGCCAAACCATTCTTAATTGTTTTAATTGCTCATATCTGTTCTGTTTGATTAGTTGATTGTAGGATATCTATTTTTATTATGGATGCTCTTTTGTTGATAGAATTTTGAATTACGTTCCAGTTACCTAGTTCTGGATTCCTGGTTGGTCCTTGAGCTTAAAAACTTGCTCTTCTTCCCCGGTTTGAAATAAAATTCTCTATTTTTGATTAAGGCTTACTGGAACAGAATGTCAATAAACTTGAAATATCTATGGCTTAGATACATTCCTGATCTGGAAATAACATTTGCACCAGGCCAGAGTGATCCCCCTGGACTGCGTGTATTACTAAGTACTTTTTTTGGTATGCTATACTTATACATTGAACAAATTTAAAACGCTATTATTGCATTTGTACGAGGAAAAGATGAATGGCCAATGCTTGGTGCACATCATTACTTTTGACATTCCTTTTTTCTTATTCACATATTATCAATAAAGATTGGATGCATTCTTGGTACAGCAATGCATGTAGAAATGAAATTCTTAGGATTTGGGCCTAGGTCCTTACTCAATCAACCCAACAACTTTGACCTGTGAAGTGAAGATTGCCCAAGCCTTACAAGGATTACGTTAGACATATATTTAGTTGACAGAGGATCTCAACATAAATTGTACAGCTTTATCAATGGCCTTGCTTGCAGTGGCCATAGTTTCCTTAGGATTGCACTTCATACCAGGTTTGATACCCAAAGAATGTTAAACTGTCAAAATACTTGCTCATATAGCATCTTATTTTTAGAACCTAGACTTGATAGAATTTCTCAAAATTGTTTTTGTTGGGGATATGGTTTGGCATATTTTAATTTGTGGAAGGTTGAAGAGTTCAACATACTTTTGTTCACTTATGCAATGGGCAAAAGTTATGAACTTTTTTTTCCACGTGTCTTACTATACTATTAGAATTTATCATTTCATGGTTGTTACTGTTATTGTTTGGAATTTCTTATATAAGTCCAAATGTCTAAGAGAGAAGTGAGGCTTTACCTCACTGAATTGATGGACCTTGTGATATAGCATGCTGCAAACTTCTAATTCTAAGTTATTAAAATAAGGTGATTGCAAAGTTAAATTGACAGAGGATCTCAACAGAAATTGTACAGCTTTATCAATGGCCTTGCTTGCAGTGGCCATAGTTTCCTTAGGATTGCACTTCATACCAGGTTTGATACCCAAAGAATGTTAAACTGTCAAAATACTTGCTCATATAGCATCTTATTTTTAGAACCTAGACTTGATAGAATTTCTCAAAATTGTTTTTGTTGGGGATATGGTTTGGCATATTTTAATTTGCGGAAGGTTGAAGAGTTCAACATATTAAAATAAGGTGATTGCAAAGTTAATAAAGGATAATGAAACTCTATTCTTCTAAAATATAATAAGTTAGGAATCCAAGCGAGTTTAAGATCCACATTGAGTAGAAAGATGAGAAAGTTGAGTAACAAATAACGAACAAGACCCACAAACCCATTTTCTTAAGGTGTTGGGTAAGAGGTAATGTCGAGTCTCTTATATGGTTGACTCATAGTTCATTGACCAAGTCTCCCAGATATATCTCCTCGAAAGACCTAATAGTGGCATTGGAGCTAATGGCTTGTCTTAGTGATAAACTTAGAGAGGTTTATGGATTTTTTTGTATCAAAAAGTGTTTCTGACAGGTGTTTTAGGCAATCTCATTAAGATAATCGACGATACAATACAAGTAAATGTCAAAATCAAGGGGGAGTTACCAACTTGAGAGGGACTTACACTCTAGGGGGGGATTGTTAGGATTCAAAATGTAAGCTTGAATCCCACATTGAGTAAATAAGAACATTGAGCAACATATAAAGAAGAAGACAAACAGGTGGTGTTATAATCTCTTATATGGGTTGACTCATAGCTCATTGGTACTTAATCTTCCTAGCGTATCTTCTCTCAAAAGACCCAATAGGATAGACCCATCTACTCTCTACTGCTATATAGTAATCCCAACCCAAGTAAAAATGCAAACAAAATCAATCCATTTTTTTCAGTTTTATAATGATCAAACATTTATTATGCAGATCTTATTCCTCTCTGTTATTCAAACAAATAAGAAATGAAATAATACATGTTACAACCTGTACTTGGGTCAAGAATCCCTCTCTAAGATCTTTGATAATTACCTTCATGATTATGGGTCAATGGCTTTTAGGAACGAGCCTTGGCTCAAAGAGATTCTTAGCTTTTCAACAGCATATGGAATAACAATATTTATAGTTTGTGGTCCTGAACTCGACCTTGTATCCCTTGGGACAAAAGGGTTGAAACAAGAGGAATGGGCTAGTAATTTGGCCCTCTCGTGTGTATAGGGCCGATTGCATTAACTTCCGTGCCCTTGATTGGGTTCTCACATAACAAATATCTCAAAATTCAACTATGTCATCACTCATTAGCATAGTATCTTGCTTGTAAAGCTTATTAAATTTTATATGGGATTACATGCTTTTAATATATTTATCTGTGCTTGTTTTGTCCATCAGATTTTAGGGCACATGACAATCGATCCCCAGTCACTGATGTTGGTTACTGTGATTCGGAATCTACAGAAGTTGGGTTATGTTTTCAAGGTAAGGCACACAATTTTTTATTTTATGTGAGATCTTATCTGTGTCATTGGTGCTGATAATGATTTATTCCAAACCTAGACTGGAGATCCTAGTCTGGCAATAATTTATACTTGAATCATTGTCAAAATTGATGTTAATTTATATGTTTGGTTTTGTAATTAAGTATAGATTTTTGAGAGGCCATACATTTCCCCGTGTCTATTAACAGATATTTGCAGTAGGGCATGGGAAGGCCCACTCAATATGGGAAAGCATAGGTGGTGGAATCTCTCGTTTGAATACAGAGAAGCAAGGCCTGATTGATTGGTCAATGTATGTGTCTTTACTACCTTTACTTTTCTTGTTTGCCTTGCGTTTTAGTTGGGCTGACCTATATCGGTTTGAATGCTTCAACATTATTTTCTTCGGTATGTTTTTTGTTGTAATTTCTTGTTGTAACATGATAGATGTTAACTTTCGGCTTCCTTTTCCTTTTTGATTTCTCAACAGTTTTGAAGGTATCATTGTTGGCTCCCTAGAAGCAAGAGAAGCCATGTCAAGGTTGAGTTGCTTTATCTAAACTGCAAAATGTTTGACTTCTGAACTGTGTGTTATGCTTGTTGGGGGGAGGGGAACTGTCCTATGAACTGAAGTTGAGAGATTGATTTAATAATTAAATTTATTCCGTTAGTTATATAAATATGGTTTTTGTTGATAGGATGTACTCTTACAATTTGTTTGGCTGACTAGTAGAGGAAATACTTTGTTTGGAATGAAGAGAAATACAATAATAAGGAACAAAATCAATATGTAATAATAAGAAATATTAGTAAGTTATTTCCCTATCAAAACATATCATATCTCCCCACTTAAGGTAATCAAATCATTTTTCTAGTATATTCAAATCATATATCTAACACCCCTTTAACTAGAGCATATTTATCTTGAGACGAGCTTGCTATAAATGTCATCAACACAAGACCCCACGAGAGACTTAGTACACATGTTAGCTAGTTGTTTGTCGAAGTTGACAGTAAATAATGACAAAGCTAGTAGATAATTCTCCAACACGACTTTCTTAGATAAAGTTACAATCAATCTTCAATACGTTACGTCCTTTCAAATCATATCTTAACAATATTTTCCTTTTATTTCTATTTTGGTTTTGATAATTAAAAACGTTTGCAGAGTCTTGTAGGTAGAGTATGCTTAAACCAAATCTTGGTATTCAAACCCACTATAGATTTTCCTTTACCTTTTTCTTTATTTAGTTTGATTGTTGAAAATTTTCTGTCTCAAATGTGTATCCTTGTTGGAAAGCCTTCTTAATTGTAGTCTCTGTGGGGATTGCCTTAATTACAGCTTTGGCGGTGTGTGTTTAGTCTTTTGATGAAATAGAGATATGAGTTGAATACAACTTATAAAGTCTGAGCCAAATTCTTGGAATGTTTGTCTATTGATGTTTTTGTCTCCTTGTTTACGAGTACACTTGGGTGAACACATTTTTCCCAGCAATCAGTTTGAGGAAATGAATTAGGAAGGCAGGATGTTTTGATGGCAGTTTAGGCCATATAAATTAATATGTTATGCTTTATATAACCTTGAGGGGTATTGGTATACTGATGCATTTGCTTCCGTGCTTGCATGTTTTACTATTGAAAATAGATAAACCATTACTTCAATTCTTTGGACCTGTATTCTATCATGGTTATCGGGGAAGGTTAATTGCTGTTTAGACAGAATCCAATAATCTGGATTTTAACATTCAGGCAGTGAGCATTCTTTTGATATCTTTCCATCCTTTCTCTTTTCATATATTGGAGATGTATCTTATTTGGAGTTTTAGATGCTGTGATTAGTGAGTTTTATATTTGTGCAGCCTTATGCAGGAGCCTTTTTGTTCAATACCATTGATATGGATTATTCAAGAAGATAGCCTTTCAAGTCGCCTTCCAGTTTATGAGCAAATGGGTTGGGAGCATCTTGTTTCTCATTGGAGAAACGCTTTTAGCAGAGCCAGTGTTGTTGTGTTTCCAGATTTTACTTATCCGGTAAAGATGCTGTCCCAAACATACAACAGTATTAGAATGATAAAATCTATTCTCCTCCGTTAGGCTTGCCAAAATGGTTTGGAAGCTATTGCTCATTTTTTTATGTTTTCCTGCACCAGATGCTATATAGTGGAGTTGATACTGGAAACTTCTTTGTGATTCCTGGATCACCAGTAGATGTGTGGGCTGCAGAAAGGTATCGTGAGACCCATGGAAAGGATCAACTAAGGGAACTTAGTGGATTTGATAAATATGATATGGTAATTCTAGTTGTTGGGAGCTCAGTCTTCTATGATGACCTATCTTGGGACTATGCTGTTGCAATGCATTCCATAGGGCCTCTGCTGACAAAATATGCTAGGAGGAATGATGCAACTGAGTCATATAAATTTGTTTTCTTATGCGGCAATTCTACTGATGGTTCAGACGACGCTCTACAGGTAGTTTAAGGCCTACATATATTGTGTTGATTGATGGTGATGAAACATAAGACATTTCTAAGAAGTTGATTGACAAATAATTGAGTATTTACCTTCTATGATTTTCACTTGTCAGGAGGAATATATATTAAAAAAATGGGTTAAATATGTTTTTAGTGCTTTAACTTTTAGTGAAAATTAGAATTAGTCCCTCTTGAAAATCTTGAACCAATTTAGTCCTTCAACTTTCTGTATGTGTGGATTTAGTCATTTTATTAAATTTTATTAAGTTTATTTGATGTTTCAAACACATTTTCATTATAGTGTTTTTGTTTGTTTACACCATTTGACACATTTTCGCATCAATGTTAGTTGAGAAACGCGTTTAAAATGTCAAATAAACTTAAAAAAAGTTGGTTTAAAGGACTAAATCCATACATTTCTAAAGATGAGGTACTAAATTAGTTCAAGGTTTTCAAGAGAGACCAATTCCAATTTTTACTAAAAATTAAAGAACCAAAAACATATTTAACAAAAAAAAAAAAGAATTATGAAAGCAGTTATTTTTAGGAAGTTACTTTGCTGTCAAATTTGATTTTAATGGGTAACTCCTTCACAGTATTTGCACAGGTTGAGAATGACGTTCTTTGATGTTATAAAGGAATTTAACATGGAACCGTGATGGAGCACTGTGATTTAAAATTTCATTTGTGGTACTTCCTGGAAAATGGCATGTGCTAAAAAAATGCTCTTTTTTATTGTAAAATAGCTTGGATTTAGCCATGTAATTTTTCTGAAAAATGCACCAGTTTTTTTTTTTAATTTATTTTTTATTTTTTATTCTATTTTTGTATTTCTGTGGTTAAAAAAATGATAATTTTGGAGGAAGCTTGTCCAAAAGGTTGGAAATTTCTTTAGCAGTTAGGTGGGGGTATGCCAGGGTATCAGTAAAAGAATGGGCTGGTTTGAAAAGAATATTTTAATGATGAAGTGAAATAGTGATACTTGAAGAAGGAGAAACAGAATTCTTGAAGACGAGCCTTTGGAATATGTTGTGGCAATATCTGCTTTATTATATTTGACTTACCTCAGTGACGTTATCTGACGTGAACAGATTCATATCAATATCTCAGCTTGAATATGTTGTCTTTGAATTGCTTATTGATTTATTTGCCATTGATGTAGGAAGTTGCTTCACGTTTGGGACTTCATAAAGGTTCCGTAAGGCATTATGGCTTGAATGGTGATGTGAATAGTGTGTTACTAATGGCTGATATCATCCTATATGGTTCTGCACAGGAGGTGCAAGGTTTTCCTCCATTATTAATCAGAGCAATGACTTTTGAAATTCCTGTTATTGCACCTGATTTTCCAGTGTTAAAAAAATATGTAAGTTTGCTCTAGTTCTTCCTTTTCATATTCATTGATTTCTGAAACCATAACTAATTTCCTTCATTTTCTTTGAGCTTTTCTCAATTTGCAGATTGTGGATGGAGAACATGGGATATTTTTTCCTAAACAAAATCCTGAAGCGCTGATGACTGCTTTTTCACTTTTGATTTCAAATGGAAGACTTTCTAAATTTGCTAAAGCTATTGGATCATCTGGAAGGCGACTTGCTAAAAATGTATTATCTTTGGATTGCATAACTGGCTATGCAAGGCTTCTGGAGAATGTACTCAGTTTTCCCTCAGATGCTTTACTGCCTGGTCCTGTTTCTGAGATTCAACAGGGGTCATGGGAATGGGATTTATTACAGAATGAAATAAACCTAGGCATTCACTGGTCAAATGTGGATGGTGAATTTTTCAACGGAAAAGTTTCTGTTGTTTATGCTCTTGAGCTTGAGTTGGGAGGTCTTAATTATTCAACTAGCGTCTTTGAGAATGGAACAGAGTTTTCAGAGCAAAATGAATTAACCCAATTGGATTGGGATGTTTTGAGAGAGATTGAAATATCCGAAGAGAATGAAATGTTTGAAACTGAAGAGGTATGGTGTAATCTTCTCTTTTGACTGTCTTTTTCATCGGCTTGCAATTGATGATCAGTATATTTAGGAATAGCTGGTTCCATAAAGTCATTTCTTTCTGTTGTAGGTTGAAGAGAGAATGGAGAAAGATATTGGTGTATGGGATAATATATATCGTAATGCTAGAAAATCTGAGAAACTTAAGTTTGAAGTCAATGAGAGGGATGTAGGGGAGCTCGAGAGAACTGGACAACCTGTGTGCATATATGAGATATACAATGGTGCAGGAGTGTGGCCATTTTTGCACCATGGCTCTCTCTATCGTGGGTTAAGCCTTGTGAGTATCTTGTCCTCACATTTAATCTCTTGTTCTCTTTTGGCCTTTTGTTTTCTTGTCCTTTTTTTTTTCTTTCAAGTTGGTGATATTCTGATCTGTTCTTTGTCTTTATATTCAATTTTAGACTGCTTCTCTTGAACTTGAACCTCTTTTCCTTTATGAACTATGAGAAAAACATTTAGTATGCTATTAATTTGACTGTGTAAGTTATCTGATGTAACCTTTTTATAATTTTTGCTCTATTTCTCTTTGGATTACCACTTGTTTGAATTTTATAAAAAGGTTTAGTTTGGTTAATCTTATGTAAATCTATTCGAAATAAGTTGACCCTTTTTCTGAAGATAATAAAATATTATTTCTTGCAGTCTAGAAGAGGACAGAGACAAAGTTCTGATGATGTGGATGCAGTTGGTCGTTTGCCTCTTTTGAATGACACATATTATCAGGAGATTCTCTGCGAAATGGGAGGAATGTTTGCTATTGCAAATAGGGTGGATAACATTCACAGGAGGCCTTGGATTGGGTTTCAATCATGGCGTGCTGCTGGTAGGAAGGTATTTCTTTTGTTTGCAATAATTTACTCGTTTGAAGTATACTAAACCTTTTTTTATTATGAACATCCGAGCTAAGTAGCTATCAGAATACATTAATTACCCTTGAATTTAATTAAAAACTTAATATGTTCTTTTTTTTTCGGTATGATGCAAGTATTAAGTTTTCTTTTGAGAAAATTAGGTATTCTTTTCCTTTTTGTTTCATATATATATATGTGTGTGTGTGTATGTATGTAACTCTCCAGTGAACGCGAAGGTCCTTTTGAAATTATTGGTTGATTGATACACATTTTTGTCAAAGCAGGTAGCATTGTCAAGGAAAGCTGAAAAGGTTCTGGAACAGAGAATGCAAGAGAATTCTAGAGGAGATGTAATATATTTTTGGGGACATTTGGAAATGGATCTGAGTATCATAGGAAAGAACAATGCAATTTCTTTTTGGTACATGTGTGACATCTTAAATGGAGGCAATTGCAGGTAATATAATGGGGAATATACATCATAATATTCATTTTGTTCATTACTGTATTTCAGCGTGTGAGGAGTTTCAAGCATCCCCCCTCGAACCCTGATCTTTCGTAAAGTTGCATCTAGTTTTATTTGGACTACTTACAGAATAAAATGTTTAGAATCACGTTGCTTAATTGGCAAGATGCCCATGTGAAAAATACGAGACTTTCTCTAAAAGAAATATTTTTGGGAGTTCAAAACCAGGGTTTCTAGAAGTTGGACTTTGGATATTGTAATGCGTTTCAAATTCATCTGATATTATGCTTCTAATTGCATCAGAACTGTTTTTCAAGATGGCTTCCGCCAGATGTATGCATTGCCCCCTGATGTTGAAGCACTGCCCCCCATGCCTGAAGATGGTGGTTATTGGTCAGCACTGCACAGCTGGGTGATGCCAACCCCTTCTTTCTTAGAGTTCATAATGTTCTCTCGGTAATTAATTAATTGATATTAGCTTTCTTGGCAGTAGATTATTAGGGGTGCTTTATTTACACGTGCTTGAAACCTGAAATGTTGTCTATGGACTGCAGGATGTTTGTTGATTCCATTGATGCTCTACGCAGAGACTCCAGTAAATATGGCTTGTGCTTGTTAGGGTCTTCGGAGATTGAGGTAATTTGTTCGCATTTGCTTTTAAGGTTTCTTAGATTATTTGAATTTCTTACATTTGTTCTTTCTAAGCAGACGAAGCACTGCTACTGTCGAGTGTTGGAACTTCTCATCAATGTATGGGCTTATCATAGTGCACGAAGGATGGTATACATAAATCCTAACACTGGTTCTACGGAAGAGCAGCACCCAATTGAACAACGGAAGGGTTTTATGTGGGTAAAATTCTTCAATTTTTCATTGTTGAAGAGTATGGACGAAGATCTAGCAGAGGCTGCAGATGATGGTGATCACCCAAGGGACATGTGGTTGTGGCCAATGACAGGTGAGGTACACTGGCACGGGATTTATGAAAGGGAGAGGGAAGAAAGATACAGGCTAAAAATGGATAAAAAAAGAAAAACAAAAGAGAAATTATTTGAAAGAATGAAGTATGGTTACAAGCAGAAATCACTTGGAAGATAAGAAATCTTCAGACTTGAAATTCACGCATCCAAACAATTTGTGAATCCGTTTTTGGTTCAGTCGGGAAAATTGTCTTGCTAATCGGGGAGGCTTTGATTCTAACATTGGCACAGATCATATCATAGGGACAGTATTGTTTCTTTCTACATTAACTGAATACGTATACTCAATCCTCAGTCTCATAAAAGGGCGAGACAGAGAGCAAAGGAGTTTTCCATCTTCTGCTGTTCATTAATTTCACGGCTTTTTTTCATGGTCAATTATAGCAGCACAGAAGATACAGGTAGTTCCCCTTCGACGTGTACTCATAGTCTATACAAATGCATTCATCAATTACACTTCATTTAGCTTAAATTTGTATTCTTTCATTATTGTATATTTGATAAAACATTAGTGGCAATTTTGAGTAGAATAATGGCTGGGTTTTACGTGAATAGTTTGTATTATTATTGATTTTGTTGTTACTATTATTATTTATTATTGAAAAACAAAAGGCAGATAATTTTCACTCGGGCATATAAACAGGTCATATACGTGTTTATTTCTTCAGACCACTAGTTCAATTGTATTTTCTTATTTTAACCACATATTGAATAATTTCCGACTTTTCACTATGTCGCTCCGTGAGTTTCTTCTTTTCCGCATAATTTCTTTAAAATTAGAATTTATAAATGTATGGTAATTTAAAATACAAAACTTTCTGATTTTACAATGACAAGGATTGGATCACACGTGTAACTAGGAATCAGTATTTGATATAAAGACAGACCTATAGAAAGAACTTACTTCTAAAATGAAAAATTAAGATAAAAAACAAATGAGCAATATCTCATACTTGTAAAATAAACACACAAATAAATGTTTTGAAATGCTCCAAATTATCCATTATAGTTTTGTTTGAAATGAATATCAGTGTCATTTAGTTTAATGGGATAGCCTTGGTAAGTAGTTAAAAATAACAAAAACAAATATTCATTATCATGACATAAAAAAAAACAGTCTAGACAAAAACGAAATTTTCAAGTGTAAAGTTTCCTTTTGTAAAACAAAGAAATAACAGAGAAGATATGAATCAATTCACGTGCGACTGTTTTAAACTATAAGTTTAAGCAAACATATTTTTCATTAATAAAATTGAAATATTAAGACATAGTTATATCAATTGACTATATTTTCAAAATATTCACATATAGATAGTAGTTTCTTTCTGGGCATCTACGGATGCCTTGAATAATATTTATTAAAAGATGCGGTAATCATTTAAAGGTTTAAAAACATTTTATGTACAGAATTTTCTCTTTCTGCTTTTATTTTTGTACTAAATAAATTTATGAGAGAATATCTAACCGGCTCAGCCAGATTTATATTCTCATAAGTTTACTTATCTTTTTATTCCCCATGTTTACTATGTAAATTTATGAGAGAATATCTAACCGGCTCAGCCAGATTTATATTCTCATAAGTTTATTTATCTTTTTTTATTTATATTTTCAAAATATTCACATATAGAGGAGGTTAATTTATAAATGTATTTATATATACTTTTTTTCTCAAAAATATATTTTTATTTTTCCAAAAGAGGTTGCAAAACTTACAAATACTAAAGAGAACAGTCTCCCGCGCCCACACATGGGACCAATCGCTATCGCGATGTATTATTGAATATTGACACGATGCAGTTTTTGGCTCTTGAATGTTTTGTTGCGATGCCAGTGACTCAGTGAGTGAGTGAGTGAGGGTTTTACTACCTTCACACCTCATTACAAAACCCTCTTCTTCCGCAGTACAGTGCCTGTCCTTATCTCTTTCTCAATTTCTTTTTTATTTCCCCAATTTCCACACTTCTCTTTTCTCCTCTTTCTGCTTCTCAATCTATTCTTCAACTCAAATTATCTTCACTGCATTCTACTCATACAAGTTCCGCAAGCTATCGCAAAATCTCTTTCTTTCATTTTCTTGGGTCGCAAACCTAATCTGCACCAATTTTGAGGTGAATATACCTGTGAGCCTCGGATCCTACTCCGGGCGCATTTACTTCTTGCTGTTTTATGCTTGCCCGTTATCTCTTCACTTTTCCCATGTATTGAAGCTTTTTGTGATATTGAAATGTTTAGGTTGTGCACCGGTGCCATTGAATTTTACTAGTGATGTTATCTCTAAACAGATTATCAAGTGTTATGTAATGTGTCTGAGTTGACTAATACTACACGCAGGTTGAGATTCTTGAAGAGGTGCCAAACATGATGCATTCTGTAAGGGGTGGCTTGGGGCAAACGTTTGCGCTTGCTAAGCATAATGAATCGGAAGGGAGAAAGACTCGGATTCGGCGCTCCAAGGAGGAAAGAAAGGCAATGGTGGAATCCTTTATAAAGAAGTAATTGCGTTTTAGTTTCATACTTTCACTTCACTAAAGATTCACTATCGTATTCAAATTTGGATTTGAAATTGTTATCTTATTGTGCCTGCTTTTGTTATCGTATTGTTTAAAGATGTAATCTAATATATACTGTATTTGTTGTTTTCATCTTTACCTGTTGTTTAATTTTCTGACTTTAGCTAGTATTTCGCTTATGCTTAGCATATAAGTTTGAACACTCACTGGTAAATATTTTTCGGTTGGGATCTGTTTGGTTCGGAGGAAGAGAGATATTTTAATGCAAGGGAGGGGATGGTAGTGATTTTGACTAAAACATTCTGTCTGGTTAAGAGGGGAGGCTTCTTGTTTGGTTCAAACGGGATGGGGACAGGTTTTACAAATTAATTTACTTTTATATTCTTATCATTTTAGATTTCAAAACATGATTAAATATATTTTTGTCAATGCATTTCAAATGTTATAAATCCTCTTCCCTCTCATCCAAATTCCCCAATATTGTTGAAGGGGAACAAACATTAGATTACTACCCTCCGTTCTCCTCTTCTCTTAAAAATTAAACCAAGAAGTGATACTTTATAGAAGTCCCTCACTTCCTCTCCGTTTCACCCCTGTTAAACACTATGTTTGTTGACGAAATTATTTAAAGGAATGGCCACTTTCTTGATACAAGTTTTGTATCTTGACTCATTATTTGAGTTACTTGTGTAATTATCAACCTATCAACAGTGTAAATGTGATCCAAGAGCAATAGTGTGGCTTATTATATTGGTATTTGATGTTTTATTAATGCCGATATGATTACTTTTGCGACATTTATTCTTGGGCACTTGTTGAATTGCCTATTTCTGAAACTTTTATTCACAGGTGAAACCGTTTTTGTATTTACGTATTCTTTCTGTTATTTGATATCAATCTAGTTCTAATTTTCTCATCCACTGCTGTTATATTACATGCTTAAAAAGGTTGAATACTTGAACTGTTTAGTGTGCCTATTATTCTTTAATGATTTGTTTAATGCATCGCATGTATTTACTATCTTTCTACTTGTCTCCAGATACCAACATTCAAACAACGGAAACTTTCCATCACTTAATCTTACACATAAAGAAGTTGGTGGCTCTTTCTACACAGTACGGGAGATTATACGTGATATAATTCAAGAAAACAGAGTGTTGGGTCCTGCTAAGTTCACTTTAGAAGAGCTAAACACTGATAAATTTTTTGAACAAAATCCGCTGGGTTCAATTGCCAGAGTTCCCGAAACTTTTCCGACTGCATCTTCAAATGAAAATCATTGCGAGCCTGACAAGGTTCTGGATAGAAATGAAACAACGATTTCTGTTTCTGATGGGTCTTATACTGAAGTTGTGGACCAGGTGGTTGACAAAGGGCAAGTCATAAGTTTTGGTCACATAGACGTGACAGACAAGGAACCTATTGAAGCTGTTGTTGTTGCTGAGGGGCGTGATACTAGAGCTGAGCATCCAGTGGTTGACCAAGGGCATCCCAAGAATGTTAGCCGCATAGGTGTTACGAACAATGAATCTGTTGACACTTCTGTGGTTTCTGATGGATGTTGCACTGGAAATGAGTACAAAATTGTTGACAACGGGCATGTCTTAAATGATAGCCAGGTGAATATAGGAAATAAGGAATCAAATGAAATTGCTATTCCTGAGATGCAGTTAAGTGATTCTTCTACACTCAAACCGAAAGTTGAACAAGAGTTGGCAGCTGCCAAAAAACCAATGACTAAAGTAAATGCTGCGACAGAAGACTTAATAGTCGAGACATTTCCACTAAGCTCTGGTTCTATGACTACTGATGGAATAAGAAGTCCTGAAGGGTTGATGGACTCAGGTAATTCAGCAGAAACTGATATGAAAATGTTGGAATTGAGACAAGGCGAGGAAAAGTCTGAATTAAATGGTGTAGAGCCCTCGAAGAATTTCAATTTACTGGACAAGAAATTTGAGGATGCCCCTGGAAATCAAATATTAAAGAACACCTCTAACACTGGGCTTGATAAGGAGGAGAGGCGAGATGTATCTGAAGAAAGCTCCAATCATACTACCCACAAAGAACATTATGAATTTGAAGACCGCATTGATTCTCAAGTTGAAGTATCCCATAAAAATACCATAACCATCGACCAAAGCAAGAACACAGATGGAGTTAAGGTATTCCTAAATTTGTCACACTTATGCACTACAGTCGTCATAGATTATTTGGTATTTTTTTCTGCTTTGGGGAGGGGTGTACAGTGAATACGATTTTGGTAAAATTGTGTTTTGCGGGCACAAAATTGGATACTAGTTATGTGTCAATTTTGTGTTTTCTCTTTCATCTTCAGCAACTGGATTAATTGGTTTGCATTTTCTCTGGAAAGATCAAGACTCGTGGATTAATAAACAATAGCTTTTGTGAATACTTATTTGAGGGGAAATTTCCATGTAACCTTTAAATGTATTCTTACAGACAAATACTCAAACCAATTACCTCACCAAGACATCATCAGAGGAAGACGATGACCTGCTAAAAGCCGATAAACATATAGTTGATGGTCAACTTGGTGGCAACTCTCAGAGAAGCGGCACAACTGTGGATAGGATACATCTGTAAGTATATAGAAATTGATTCATTTCAACTAATGTGTCTTTTTTAACTCCATTCTATTATAGAAATGAAATTGATTTGGTTATTTACGAGCGTTACCTTTCTATGGTTTTCACTGCAGAGAATCGTGGGATGGAGCAGCTAAGAATTCCGGAAAGCGAGAACCCAACCCTCTTTTAGCTGCTTGGAAAGCTTTTGTGGATGCTTTTGTAAAATTTTGGTCGGTATAAATATCTTAACGTTAGTTTCTTTCTCTCCTGTTGCGTTATGGTCGGTGTTGTTTCAGAACAATTTTGCGTTTTAGATGTGTGTTTAGATTTTAATTGAGCACTCAAGGTAGTTTCTATGGAATATATTGCTATCATATTTGACAGTTTTTTCAGTCAAATTCATTTCAAAATTCTCTGCACTTCAAAAGTGTAAGTTACTTTTTTTAACTTAATTGAATTTAACTTAATTTTTTACAAATATATACTTATTAAATAATAGAAAGGATGGAGCTCTAACTTTCTTTAGCATCCAATTTAGTATATAAGGATTCAAACTATCTCTGGAAAATAAAATGAGTGAGTTGGATTCATCTTTTATAAAATGTTGAAATCATTGCTTTAAGTCACTCCTGCTATGCTATATCATTCGTAATATTAGTGGATGTTGACAGAACATCAAATAATAATTTAGATGACACTTATGGGTTTATATTGAGGGAAAAAGAATAGAAAATAAAGGGAATTAAGTATCTTTTTGGTAAAATTGATATATGTTACAGAAAAATAAATTATGTTAATTGAATAATACAATGAATTACAAAATTATCTTTAATTTAATTTTAATAAGAATACATATGAATTAAAATTAAAAGATAACTAATTATTAATTCATAAAAAATAGAAATAATATTAACACATTATTTGAATTGCAGTATATTTAAATAATTAATTGGAAATCATATACATTTTTTTCATGTACTAAATTTGAAATATGTGAAAGTAATAATTTTATACTTTGAGGGTGTGTTCTTTTGAGGGGGTGGATATCGGGAGAGTGTGAAGATGAACTTGTGTAGATTTGGGTGGATAGATTTTTGTGTTTTTTTTAGTGGATTTAGAGAGTAAAGTGAGTGAATTTGAAGATAAGTTTTATGAGAGTTAGTGAGATATTTGATTGATGTGATATATAAAATTAATTGTAAAAATAGATAGAATTAAGAAGTTATCAAAATACCCTTGATAAAAAAAAAGAATTATTTTGTAATTTGATGTTATAAAAATAATTATAATTAATTAATACAAATTAAAAAAATATATTAAAATTGTATGAAATCTTAAAATAAAAATTTTTAATTTTTATGAATGTAAAAAAGATTATCCAATTAAATTAAAAAAAATTATACAAAATTTTATAAATAAAGTTAAAAAAAAAGTTAAAAAAAAGTAAAAAAAAAAAACACACACACACGACACCAGTGTCGTAACCGGTGTCATTCCCTTTATAATCAAGGCACCGGTTATGCCATCCACTCAACACACACTAGTAGCACCGTTTAGCTAACCTGCATATCACCACCTCACCACGCTGCAACACAACTACCACCTAGCCACCACTAACCACAGCCACCCTTCATCCTTTTCTTCGCCCACCACACTGAACCACCTCATCTTCTTCCCCCTCCATGGACTCAACAATATCACACACACACCATAAGTTACCTCTCAAAACATCAAGGCAGTGCATGGAATAAAGAATAGAGGGTATTTTCGTCATCTGGATAAACAGTACGCACTATCTTCGCATATTTGAGGGGATGGATTAATCCATCCATCCCCCAATTACGTCCTCACATATCCCTTGAAATGATAAAAAACGAACGAGGTGGATCACTAAAATCCGCTCCCAAATCTGATTTCACAGTGCAATTCCTTCATATGAACATTGCATGAAAGGATGAAATTTAGAAAGAAAATTATTTTTTAAGTTTTAGTAGATAAAAACAAAATAAAATATCAGAACTTGTTTATTTTATAGCAAAACCTAATTCATGGTTATGAAAAAGAAATAATAATAAAAATATATAATTTAGAGTTACTCTAACCTATTTGGAGGTTAATTTCACACAGTATTCTCTATCCTTTTAAATTAAATTCAAATACTTATTTAAAAAGTTATCAAAAAGATACATCTGCGACCCTTGTTTCGGACAAGTGGTTAACGTTTAGCTTTCACATTCCACGACTCAGTCTTGCCTCTTTCTTGTTTAGGATTAGATCCCAGGAATTGTGATTATGAGGTGTCTGAATTGGTTGCAGGCTGGACAAAGAAAGGTTCGACATTTATGTTCTCACAACTGGGTTTATGTTGTTGTCTTAGGAAGGTTTTATCTTCTAATATATTGTTATTTTGTAGGCGTAGCACAAAGTGAAGAACCTCAGAAGAATAGTTTTGAATGGAGAAAAGAGTAAAATGTATGGAAGAAACGAACCTAGGAAAGGGATGTGTGATTGATTTGTAACAATTTCTTTGGACACTGTTTCGTACTTTGTTACCTGGTAAATCTGACTCGTTCTTATTCCGTCTAATGGTCAATTAAATTCAGCACCATTCCATATCATAGTTTGATTGTAGATTCAAAGTTCAATGTCTGACACCGTCTTCTTGCCCCATGAAATCCTTACGGAAATCCTTCGCAGACTTCCGCCGAAGACCCTTCTCAGATTCACCACCGTCTGCAAATCATGGCGCTCCCTCATCACTCACCCATCCTTTATCTCTCTCCACCACCGTCACTCCCCCTCCTTTCTCCACCTTCAGTTCAGCAACCGCTTCATCCTCCCCCACCGCCACCACCACCCCTCCACCACCCTCCGCCTCCCCTCCTTCCCCCACCACGATTACCACGTCGTTTCCTTCTGCAACGGCCTCGTTTGCGTCGCCTACGGTGAGCAATGCCAATCTATCATCGTCTGCAACCCATGTATTCGACGATTTGTCACCCTCCCCACACCCCTTCACTACCCTTGCTACTACACTTCCAACGTTGCCTTAGGCTTTGATTCCAGTCAATGTGATTACAAGGTGGTCAGAATTTCTTGCATGGTGGATGATGAAAGGTTCGGCCTTTCTGCTCCCGAGGTTGAGGTTTTCTCTCTCGGAACTGGGTCTTGGAGGACCCTTGATCATGGCATTGCTCCTGTATGCTATGTTGCTGGAGATACTCCCCCTGGGTTTCACGATGGGCTTGTTCACTGGGTTGCCAAACGCTACGTGGCTGGTGGTTGGTACAATTTTGTTTTGTCCTTTCACTTTGAGGGTGAGATTTTTGGTGAAGTTATGCTGCCAGAGAGCTTGGCTCGTACCTCTTGGGTTATGATTAAGGTTATTGGAGGTGGCAATGAGAAGAGTCTTACTGTGTACGCTGTGGATGGGGGTTCTCCATGCTCTTGTAACATTTGGGTGATGAAAGAATATGGTGAGGTGGAATCTTGGAACAAGGCCTTTTCTTTTCTTATGAGCGGATTTTGCTTGGAAGTACCGTCTCTGGGAATGATGCTCACCGACGTGGAAATTCCACCGATGGAATTGTGTGTTACGTGCACCGGAGAGGTGTTGCTGCTAGTGGATGTGGCAGGAAGGAGATGCCTGTATTTGCTGGACATAAAGAACAAAAGTTTTACGGACCTTCAAATTGAAATAGGCGCAAGGTTTGTTTATTCTGGTTATTATGCTGAGAGCTTACTTTTACTCAACATAGCAAGTGCCGTAGTTTATTAGTATCATCTGCTTGCTTTAAATTCTAAAAGAATTTTGTCTGTAAACTATTGGAGATGCTGTGGTTCCAAAAGTGCTTCTCCTATCTGGGATTTTACCTTAGTTTATTTCATCATTGTAGTGTTTGACAAAACTATGTCAATTTGTTGTTGATTAATATGAAATTTTCTACCCAAACTCTGTCATTCCATTTGTAGTCTTGAATGGCTTGCAGTTTTGTTATGTTTATCATTACAACGAAAATAAAAAATGTGGAAGGTTAAGGAATAACTAGGGGGTGAAATCTGATGGCCATCATGAAAACATTGTTCTCCTCTCATGCTTGAGTCCTAATGATTGGTACTCTTGTTGAGAGTTGAACTACGAAAATGGCTACCTGTAGGATAAATTAAGGTGCAACAAACCTAATACCAGTAGGCAATGCTTTTTATAAACTGATCAAGGTACTAGTTTAGTAATATTAAATAATTGTTGTATTCTCTGATGAAATGTCAAGTACATAATAATGTCTAACATGAATTTAAAATAAAAATGAAAAAAGTAATAAACTAGTTTAAAGTTTAATTCTTAGTTTGGATCGAACCAAATATACAAAATAATATTAAAAAATATATAATGTATTTATTTTATGATGTTTAAATCTAAAATAAAACCTAAATTTACAGGTTCTTAATATTTAAAATGTGTAAGGTTTAAATAAAATGAGTATCATACTTCATTTGAAACTTTGAATATTTATTAATAATAAGTTTACATGTAGAATAAAAGAAATTCACTAATATTTTAGGCTGAACTTGTTGAGAAAAAAAAAAGTTGAAATTGGTATTTATTAATTTCTTTTGTTGAATTGAGTTTACCAATCTGACAGATTACTCTGGTTTAATATTGGTTCTGTTTATCACCTACATTGCACAGCAGCTGAATCAGACAGGAGAAAAGTTATTGGTGGAAGCAGCTTGTCCTCATCGATTTGAGAACATTGAACAATAGCTTTAATGTTAAACTCGTCATAATCCTGTTTGTTACTTTATATTTCTCTCTTAAGTCTCTTGAATTTGATTGTCTTCCTTAATTTCTAGAATTTATATATCATTGCTTGATAAATAGTTATTTTTGCAGACATTTCATCAGACAACATTTGCAGCCGGAGACTTGTGTGAATTCAGGTTGTTTTATTTTTAAGTTCCATTTAAAAATTTATGGTATTGGCAATAAATATTAATATGAACAGTTCTGAAACAATCTTTTGAACTACCAAAGATGAACCTTTTTGAAAATAAAAAATGATTTATTTTTGCAGATGATGGTGAGATCTTTGTTGCTATGGGTTGCTTTGACCTTGAATTTCAAATAGATGCCATTGCTTTACGACGATCAACATTTCTTCGTTCTTTCCATACAGTTTTGTTGTACAAAAAAAAATCTGTAAAATCGGGGATCTTTACATTTTAATTCAAAGCGGGAGAGGATGAGAATGTGTTTAGTTATATCATACTCATTCCTATATTAAAAAATTTATTCCTATCCCTATATTCAAATTAAATTCAAATGAGTATCAAACTTTTGTCCTATTCTCATCTTTATCGGATAACGATTATATACTCGTATTTATATCCGTATTAGGTTTTTTAATGTTTCAATACTAATTAATTAATTTTTATAAAATAATAAAACATTATGGTAAAAGAAATATAATATTATTAAATGTTCAAACTTAAAAGGGAAGTTGTTTCTTTGATATCAAATATTTAGAAATAAATTATAATTGTATGTATTTCAAATTAGAATATCAAGTAAAATTTAATGAGAATCAACACATTTATTAAATTTACAAACATGAATGAAATTTAGTTGATAAAATTTAAAAATATTTTTTAAAAATTAAAAAAGAAAATAAATATTTAAATTAAAATATATTTTAAATGTATGTTTACTTCAATTTTTTAAATTTAATTTTTTAAATTTTAATGAATCTATTTTTTGCACCCTAATAAAAGTTATAATAAATTACTCGATCAAAATTACACAAAGAACAAAGATTAAACTAATAATAATATAATTTTAACATTAATATTATATCTTTTGAACTTCCATATATATTAGATGGTGATAAAAAAAATTCATGGCAATTATATTAAAATGACTTAAACGAGAATGAGGATGTGGTGAGGACGAGTATTATGCCAGGTAAGGAGATGGGGACGGAACGAGTTTGTATATCCCTATATTCATCTCATACTTAATTGAAAAAGTCGGAGATTTTTCATACCTATCCCAATCAATACATAAATTTTCTGCTAAAATAAGAACAAGTTTGGACAAAATCCACGAAAAATTTTATTTGTCATTTTTAATTGGGTGGGTTACCCAAGATTCTAGGAATTATATTGTGATGAGTTTTTCTATTGGATTCTGTTCACCCTTCAGTTTAGTTTGACTTCACCCATGGTTGAATAATATTTTGAAACTAACTTTTAAATAGTAGTTTTGTGGTCTTTAAAATTATCATTTATCGATAATTTTCTTTGCATGAAATGTATTTTGTTTGGGGATACACAGTATACCTTTTAAGGACAGAATGTTTGGAGTTTAATTTTGATGCACTGTCTGAAAACAAAAAAATGCGTTGTTAAATGATTAAAAATGAAGATAGGTATGGCTATAAAGGTCTTGTTTTTAAAGCAAAAGAATATCCTATTCTGTTGGTGCGTACAATATTAATTCTAATGTTTAAATTTGTATTACTTTTATCTCTAAGTTTTAATTAAGTGATGATTAAATTGGGCGAGAATACAAAAACCAACTTCATCAAATTCTTGGGATTGGGTTTGGGCCAGGTTGAATAAGGAGGTCACAGTTGCATTAAGTCCCTCGCTTTCCGCATTTTTTTAATACACTCATAATTTCTAACTGCACCCCTACATGACTCTTTGTAAAAGTAATTTCTGGATTAGCTGTTTTAAAGATCTTTCAAAACAAGCTGTTTAGATTTTTCGAAACACATAAAATATATTTTGGAACGAATTTTCCTAGAAAATAATTTTTAGGACAAGTTTTTTAGAATATATATATGATACCTTACACAGTGATTTTTTTTATAATGAGTTTTCTGAAACATAAAATACGTTTTGAAATAAATTTTCTGAAATACATGACTCCCACTAGTAGAAATTCTCATATTGCATGTGATTCTTCTTGTAAATTCATTAAAAAAATCTGTAAGAAAAAACTTTTTTCTGCCATTTTTTCTAAGATTTTTAATTGGCAGATAATTCCTTCATGGATAATCATTTCATACAAAATTATAAAATTTGCAAGTATTTTCTACAAAATTTATTGCGAAAAGTGTTTTATACAGAATGACAGTAAGGGTGTATGAAGTGAAGAAAGTATTTTTAGTTTTTTTTATTTTATATATATATATATATATATATTAATATGAGATACAAATAATAATAATGGGGTACAGAAAGAAAATACCTTTCCATTCTCCTACCATTGTTTAAATCTATCGGAAGTTGGTATTGTTTCTATTAACAAAAATGTCCCAGTGAATAGTTTTCACCTTGTATCTAAGTTAAATATAGGATACAATTATTTTAAATAATTTACTGTTAGAATGTATGTAAATATTTACCGTTAAATCATTTACGTGCAGTGTTTAAATAATTTAAAGTTTATATTTATTGATGAGATAGATAATTTTTTAATAAAGAATTATGAGGGATGTCATTTTACACTTGTGTGAAAGGAAATCAAACTATTGGCTATGAAATCATTTGTCACTGAACTATTTGGATTCTAAATTATAGAACTGCGTGTTAAATATGGAACAAACTGTTTACGAAAGAGACAAGGTAACAAATATTAATTAAGTTCATACACATGAAGTTTCTATCATACTAAAACCTTTCTTCCAAAAAAAAAAAGTATTTTTCATTTCGATTTCGATTTTTTAATCTATTTACTTCTTAGGAAGAAAAAAAAAATCAAAGAAAAATAAGTATATGTATAAAAAATGGGTCTATTCAGCTATCTATATTTTAATCCACGTTTTTGTATTGATGCTCTTTGTATAAAAAATTGTTTCTGCATTGAATTTGATGAGAAAATTTGAAAAAAAAAAAAAAAAAACTAAAAAACAAAAAC
>Ga0214545_1004299_pt1 | contig 26734 bp, 12 predicted proteins | sample CNSS4metaG_FD_160064 | JGI IMG/M metagenome (GOLD analysis project Ga0214545, IMG submission 160064) | Root nodule microbial communities from cowpea collected in UCLA plant growth center, Los Angeles, California, USA - CNSS4 | ecosystem: Host-associated > Plants > Roots > Nodule | place: USA... | reverse complement strand
TATATACACACACACACACGAGCCTTGATTCTTATCATAAAAGACTAAAGTAAAATAAGAAAAATTAATTTCACATAAGTGTTTATCCAAAAATACAACATTTTTTTTAACTTTAAAAAATGAAAAAATAATAATAACAAAAGATTCTAAATCCAAAAAAGTTATTTTGAAATTCCAAAAATATAGAATTCAACGCAACTAAAGCTAAGGGAAAAAAATCTATAGAAAAAATTATGAAAAAATAAATAAAATTAATTAAAATATAAAATTATCTAGTTTATTGCAATCAAAAAATAATTTAAAAAATTGAAAATAAAATATATTGTAGATAGTGGATGGTAGATAAGTGAGTTATAAAGAAGGTTGACGTAGACATTTTCCAAATGTTTTCAAAATGCAAGCAAGAAAACGTTAACTAAGTTGAGAGATATTTCTTTTGGAACATGTCATATCAATTAAAATAGAATCGATCAAAATTAATATTTTCCATAATTCTGGTGGCAGTAATAGGTGGACTAGAAGGAATAAATCTTGATGGCTACATATCTCAACCATCTGAAACAAGTTAAATACAATGATAAAGTTTATCGTAATCAAACAGAAAATGAAGTGAATCTATGAAATGATTATCTTAAATTGTTCTATCAATATGGAACAGATTAAGAAATGTAATTTATTTATTTTTTTTGTAGACGGTGTAAACTGTTTAAATATATATATATATATATATATATATATATATGAGGATTTATCAAATGATACGGTTGCGCTGAGTTCGGTTTGTCTTAATAGATTAAGTTAAAAAAAATGAAAAAAAAAAAAAATAACAGGCCACTCTAGTTTATTTTAAAATGAGTCGTAATTTTTTACCTAACTTGACCTAATGTTAGGTCCATATGTCCACATACTATTTTCATCTAATTAAAAATTAAAGAAATATTATAACCCGTTTATTCAAAATATTATATTATTGTCAAAAGTTTAAAGTTGAATATTCAACAACAACATATACTATGTAATAACATACATTTTAATCTAAATATTACTTAAAATACTTATATTTAATTTCCACATTGACAATATGTGCAACTAAAATTAGTACAAATTTATAAAAATAAACAAAAATTCATATATTGTAAAATTCATCAAAGTTTTTTTTTATGACGACGTGATAGTTAATAATAACAAATTTAATGAAAAATAATAAATAAATAAGTTCATTATCAAAACCAGCTTGACCTTATCCATATGGACATTGAACCAAGTTATTTTTTAAGTGTTTCATTAAAATGTTTCATTATTAACCGTAGCTAAAGATTGTTAGTCACTATAATGATCAATTTATATACCAATTTACAAAATAAAAGTTATTGGATACTAAAATAATCACTATTTTGAATAAATGGTTATAATTAGTCTCTAAATTAGTTTATAAAATTTAGCTACCAAGGTTTTAGATACCAAAAGAAATTGGTCACTAAACATTAGTTACTAAGGTTTTTGCTACCGATGGATTTGGTTTCTAAATTAGTTTCTAATTAATTAGTGACCAATTTAGTGACCAGTTATAATCTTTTATTCACAATAGTGATTATTTTAGTAACCAATAATTTGTTATTTTGTAAATTTGTATATAAATTGGTCACTATAGTGACTAACAACTTTTGGTCACTAAAAATAGTTGTTAAAGGGAAATTTTCTTATAGTGTTATAACTCACACAAGTTGGTTTCTTGGATAAAAATCCATTTTGATAGTTCTATGTATACTAACCAAAATGTTGTGCTTGAAAGAAATGTTATGTAAGTTAAGTATGAAATAGAAAAAAAAAACACACTTTTATAGCCTAATTTAATAGAGGGAAAGTCTCTCAATTAGAGATAAAAGGTTAATCTTGATATTCAAGTAGTTGATGAACGAGTGGGCTTGAGCTTGACTACAAAGGTCAACTCTAAGTTTGTGTTTTTGTTTTGTCGGTACAATGTTCATGAAGTTAGAAAAGTGAGTGTGACTTGAGTTTCTTTAGTTGATTTGTATGTAAAAGCTGTTGGGTAAACTTAAATGAGGATAGTTGGGAAAATGCAAAAGACAGGAGTGCTTCTTAGTAACAATTATGTAGTTCATTTAATTGTGTTTAGGTAGTAGTTGGGTAGTTGTGTTTAGGTCTAGAAGTTCATTAATACGATTTTGGAAGTAGTTGTGTAACTATTAATTGTGGTTTAGTAGTAGTTATATTTAATTATGTGGTTGAAGGGTCAAGTTAAATGGCCTATAAATAGTTCATGTAATACTCAATGTAAAACATAACCACTCTGAATATAAAGAGTGTTTATCTGAAATATTTTTTTGTCAACAAATTTGCATTCAAGTTTGAGAGCCTAAGTGTTTGAGTTCTTAAGAAAGATTGTTTGAGAGCAAGAGAGTTTGAGCGAGATGGCTAACCTAACAAACAACATACCCCTGCTGAAGTTATCAAAAGGTGTTAATTATGACAATTGGATATGAGAAGTGGTCGAAAATGGGCACTAAGAACAAAACCATATTGAAGAACATACGATTGCTCAGCTTGTTGAGTTGAGAGAAACGCGAGTAAAGGATAAAACAATTATGTATATGTTGTACGGAGCTATCGATGAGTTCGACTTTGAGAAGATAGAAAATGCTAATTTGTCAAAGGAAGCATGAGATATATTAGAGAAGATTTCTAAAGGGGATAATCCTGTGAAGCAAGTTAGGCTTCAAACTCTCAAAGGTGAGCTTGAAAGTATGAGGATTAAAGAGGCCGAAAGAGCTACTAAGTATGTCTCTCGGGTTTAGACCATGGTGAACCAGCTTGAACAAAATGGAAAAACACTGCCCATTTGCTTAGTGGTGGAACAAATATTAAGGTCGTTGATAGACGACTTTGAGAATATTGTGTGTGCATTGAGGAGTACAAGGACTTGTCAATGCTCTCGGTAGAAGACTTTGTCGGGTCACTTGAGGCGCATGAGCAACAGAGAATGAACAAGAAAAAGGAGGAGTCCGTCGATCAAGCCCTTCAAGCAAAGGCAACCATAAAGGAAAAGAAGACATTTTATACTTAGAACACTTAAGGCAGAGGTCGATACTAAGGAGGTAAAGAAAGCAATCGTGGTGGTAGAAGTCAAGAACAAGAAGAGGAGAAAGAACAATTCAATCAAGAAAATTGGCATGGCCGAGGACAAGGTCAATGGAGAGGATGTAGGTTAAGAAAATCAAGCATTGAGTGCTTCAATTATGGCAAGTATGGTTATTAAGCAAATAAGTGCAAATCGTTTAAGTGTTTCAATTGTGGTATGGTCGAACACTATGCAAGGGATTGTAGATCCGAAAATAAGAGGGAAGAGATGACCAATCTTCTCACAAAAGATTTTGAAGAAGAAGCGGTACTGTTGATAATGGGATGTAGCTTGGAGGTCTAGAACAAGCAAGTGAACATCTCGAAAAGCTCAATGGGGAGCCTAGGTAGATCGGTGGTGCTTGTGCATAGCTCGAATAAGATGATGGAGTAAGTTGAGTGCTAGGAAAGCTTGGTGGAGAAGGTGAACAAACCCAGAAAGCTTGGTGGAGTAGGTGAGCAATTCAGAAAACTCAATGAGACATCTTGATAGCTTGGGTAACTTAGTGTAGAGTGTGGGTAGCTCAGATCTTGAAGAGGACGAGTCTATTATTCAAAGGTTAGTGCTTGCAAAAGGCGTTTTGCAACAAAGAATTGAAAAGGAAGTTAGAGGCAATGCAGAGTTACAAGAAAGTTTAGAGAGAAGAAAATAGGTTTTGCATAAGCGGCGCTTGGACTTGAACAAGATGTTTCAAGGTAAGAACATTTGTGTGCTAAGAAGGATATGAGAGTTGCATTGGAGGTGAAAGATGAGAAGTGGTGCCTTCAAATGGATGAAGAAATCGATGTTGTTGAATGCAACAATAAGTGGCAATGGCTTGATCTCTCAAAAGGAGCTTGACCTATTGACAATAACTCAATTAATGATAAGTCGACCAAGGTTAAGAAGAAGTCATCCAAAGCGAAGTACAAGTCTGTCACGGAGAAAGAGAAGAACAAGTTAGTCAAAGACAGAAGCAAGTCGGCTATGGAGATAAGAACCCAACTATTAATGAAAGGGACAAGCATAATGTGGGTTTCATTTAAGTTTACAGGGGTGATTTTGTCAACAAAAGCGAGCATGATTTTGTGAGGATCATTTGAAACAATATCCTTTCTCAAGTGAGGAGAATAAAAGGGAAAGTCACCTCACCTGCATGAAAATACAGATTTGGCACTTTTGTGCATTTCAAAATTTTCCATTGTCCATGGCATGCTTTGTCTTTACTTGCCTAGGAGATCTTATTCAAATCTAAGGTAAGGTGTGTATTGGTAAGTTAAGAATACATCAAACAACACCAAATGTGATTGAAATGGGAAGGGGAAGATTTTTCGATGTCTAAAGGTGTTAGAGGCGAAGTTGACGTATGTGCACAAAGCGAAGGGCAACAATAGATTGGGGAACATGAGGAAGAGGAAGTGTCAAAAGTGGCATTTGTGTTTAAAAAGGAGTGGGTAAGAATTAGAGCTCCATTTGTGTTGCAAAAGAATGGGGAAAAGAAAGCACGAAATGAGGTAGAAAAGCAATAAAAATATTTTTGTAAAAATTGTATTATAATATTATTTAATGAAATCAATTATTATTATTATAATAATAAATAATGATAATGATAATAATAATAATAATAATAATAATAATTTTAATAATAGAAAGTGATTTCAGTGTACGATAAAACTATAAATATGTGTACAAAATGTGTCATTAGAGATACAAATACTTTGAATGATATATTTTCTACAAGCATACTTCACAATTATTTTCTAAACAACTTATGAAATATGGACTATACTTCTTTATCACACTAGGAGCTATGTTTCAAATTCAAGTTAAAAAACCTTTTAAGAATTCTCATAAAGCATTTCATAAGACATAATACTACTGAAAGATCTTTATATGTAAGAACAATGGTGATTCTAGAATTATTTAATAAGAAAGGTTCAAAAGATAACATATATAGGGATTGACGTTTCATAACCTATAACTCTATATTTCTCGTATGTTCCAACTCATACCATAAAAGGAAGAAAAAGTTGGAAATAGGAGAACCAATCACCTAAGGAGATAACTAATTGATATCACTACAAAAAACACAAAAATAGCATCGTATTTAAACCCATTCAAAAGGTGAAAACGGACGCAATTGCATCCCCACCAGGTTTATTATTAGCCTAACCTTCATTACAGGAAAATTTAATTTTTGCGTCCATTGTGACGGTGGAAGTAAATTACTAACGATCGCACCCACTTATATAAGACATTATAAATTTGTATCAGTTTTATTTATTTTATATCAAATTTATCTTTGCATGGGCAAAGTCGTCTATATACGCTATATTTTAATTAAAATTAAAAAAAATCCAGAAACAAATTAATATTGAGAATTTCAATCCAAATAACATTATAGAAAATTATAGATCCAAATACAAATTAGTATCCAAAATCAAGTCATATAACAAACACAAATCAATATTCAAATAAACTATGAAGTAAACAAACATACCACATTCAAATATATGTTTGGAAATCAAGAACTTCAACAAAGGTGATGTGCATTCTAATAAAGGAAGCCCAACTTGAATGGTAGAGTGAATTTAGAGATAATGCCCAATTTAAATATATAAAGTGATTGTGATAACTCAAAGAGACTTGATAAACAAGCTAAGTTGACCTGTGTTAGCAAAAGCAGTAAAAAAATGGGCATGCACTTGTCTTAGATTTTAGAAAATACCACTTAACTAAAATAATGTTTTTTTAAAGTAGGAGTTAAAAAGACTAACATAGGAAGCACCAACTTGTCATAACTTTGTGTTGGGATGGAAGTTGACAATTTTAAACAATATAAAATTCTCCATAATTTCAATTACTTGGAACTTATATTCTTTTGAAATCTTAGTCTTTTAAGAAAACATTTCATGAATATTAATTAGAGTGCCTAAAAGTAAATTTCCGTTCTACACACAAACACAAAAAGGCCTTTTAACGTCCGATATTTTCGATTTTTGACGTCTGCCCAAACACCGACGTTGTACTGGGTGACGTCAAAATAATGTCGAAAAACATAGCAGGCATCACTTAACGTCGGGGCAATAAGGGTCCAACGTTATCCAACGTCGGGGTCAAAAGCAGCAGACGTCAATTTTCACGCTAAATGGAGCCAAAAAACAGAGCAATTTGGGCTTTGACAGACGTTAAATAACGTCGACCATGGTAAGCTTAGACGTTAAATAACATCTGTCAGAGCAGCACCAGACGTCAAACTGCTTTGTTTTTTTTTAAATTTGGTTGTTTTTACAACATTCCCACACCTGAAAATCAGGAAATTCCTAGAATAGTTTCATAATAATTTCAGCACAATTCTGGAGTTACAGTTATATCTAATAACATTTAAGTTTCAACATATATACTAAACTAATATAAATAACACCAAACTAAAAGTTTCAACATGATATTTTTATACAACAAAGTTCTTGAAAGGAGTTCTAATTCTTGTGGTATCAACTTCATCTTTCCAATAGATATGTTGCACACTCCTATCTTAGTGTGTGGATAATGTCATCTGGTAGAGGTGATGGATTCTTGAACCGCTGAAAAAGTAATACAATTTCATTATGTATGAATATATTTCTTTAAAGTTTGATATGATTTATAATATGTGAAATATATATATATATATATATATATATATATATATATATATATATATATTATTACCTCTATCCATTCATCTTTAATTGTAGCTCAAATAATTGTTCTTATCCAAGACATGACATAACATCCACATTCTCATGAATCTTCTTGCTTGTTACACTAAACATTACAAATAAAATAAACACATATCAAAGTCATAAGTTGACATACAGAAATTAATAACTTTAAACTGAATGAGTTCTAACCTTTGGATATAATACTTTAAGTTGTTGGCCTCTAGGCTTACCCACAATTCTAATGAAATTTTGGAAACATAAAACATATGTTAGTTTTTTTTAACTACGTAGATACATACACCAGTGCAGTAAAGGCTTTCTACCCCGGTTATTTTCCACATTTTGCCTCGGGTCTGGAACCGAGACATATTGGGGCGAGGCCAAAAGGTACATCTTTTGGCCTCGGTTATCACCCGAAGCCATAGACCCAGTTTTATGCTTCGGTTGTTTTAAAACCGGTGCCATATACACTTTCAAGATATCAATATTATCTCCTTCACCGTCTTCCACAATGCTGGAATCAAAACCACTCTCCTCACCACTACCGCCCATCAATGCAAATGTATCACAACAAGCCTCACCGTTGGGTCTAAACTTTAAAGTGGTTTCGTGATGTTCCGAAGGGGATGAAAAGGCTAAACTTGTATAGGTAGCAAAAACAAGAACTTTATTCACATTGGAAATCACTAAAGAGAAATTGCTTACAGAAATTTTGAAAATTTTCTTGAACTGTGACACTCTCAATATAAAATGGCTTCGTTTTCCTGTGTTTTACGCATTCAGATTGATGACTTCCTTGGTTTGAAAACCAGGAATGGCCAAACACCAGTCATGAAATTATGCACATCACATATTTTGAGAAGACCTAAAATAAATCAAACATAAACTCTCGACGCTGCCTGCGATGATGCTGTCCGAGCACGCGGCGGCGTCGCACTCGCCGGTCCACGAAATCAATGAAGCACCAGATCCACCGGAACCACCGGAGCCACCTGAACCTCCGGAATCGCCTGAGCCACCGGAACCTCCTGAGCCACCGGAACCACCTGAAGGAGTTGGTTTGACAGGCTTATGCTTTGGCTAGGGTGTGGGCGCGAGAGAGAAAGAGAGCGCGAGAGAGAGATAGAGTGGAATTGCAGAGGCGCTGGCACGAGGAGGAAGAAGGGTTCGCGAATTTTGAACCCTAAATAAACCCTATGGCTTCGGTTATTAGAGGAACCGAAGCCATTGACCCTTTTTTGGCACCGGGTCTCCTTGGACCAAGGCCTATACCCCTGACTTTCAACCACTTTTTGGCTTCGGGTCCTACTGGACCGAGGCCTATACCCCTCTTTGGCACCGGTTTTGAGCAAACCGGGGCCTATACCCCTCTTTGGCTTCGGGTATTTGGAGAACCGAAGCCTAAAACTTAGCTCTAATTGCAAAAATGCCACCGCGCCATTATATGCTTCGGTTCCTGGCCAACCGAGGCATATAAGGCGAGGTAAAATGGGAATTCTGCACTAGTGATAGGTTAGGATTGAAAAAGTGTAATACTTACTCTTGTAACATGTTTTCCAAAGCAGGTGGAATCTTCCTATGGCATAAACAAAACCATACAATCATGCATTGTCTTGGAAACATGACACATAGTTGCCAATGATACCTAGCATCAATTACAAGTACTTAGCAGAAATAATTAATAATACTTCATAAAATATTACTAGCAAAAACACCTACACATCAATGTATGGTGCAAAGTAGATCTCTCTGTTTCACTTAACCATCCATGTTTGCAATGCAAAGAAAGTTTGATGTGGTCATGTGAGTTTCCCGAAGGTTGAATGGTTTGAGGTTCAATGAATCGATAGACAGAAGATCGACCTTAGTCCACAATCAATCCATAATAAATCTACATACATAAAATAATAATTAATGCAACAATAATATTAAAAAATCAAATACAATTAGTCCAATTTTACAAATAACAATAAATATAATTTCTTTCGTAATTTTACAAATATTATTATAAAAATTCAAATAAAAAAAGAAATAGGCCAAAAAAAACTAAAAAAAATAGTCTAAGATAAAAATTATAATTGCAAATAAAAAAATACAAGCAATTATATACATACAATGAAAAAGAGATAACAAGCAAAATAAAATCTCAAAATGATGCAAATAGGGATGAAAACACATAATATTCGGTTGAAAACGCCTAAAATCAATCCAAAATCAAATCACAACCAGTTTGGTAGTGAAAAATGTTTGAAACTCATCTAGAGGAGGTCAGAATAATGGTCGCCGACGGGAAGGATCATGAAACACTCCAAATGGGGAAGAAAACATAATATATTCGGTTCAAAACGCCTAAAATAAATCCACAATCAAATCCCAAGAAGTTTGGTGGTGAAAAACGTTCAAAAATTACCTAGAGGAGCTCGGAATGGTGGTCGTCGACGGAGAAGATTCGTGAAAAATTGGTGGTGCGACGAAATAGTTAGGGTTTTTCTGTTTCACGTAGAGAAAACTCAAAAATTGACGTCGAGGTTGCATGGTCAGATGTTACTTAACGTTGGTGCAGAGGGGGTCAGACGTTAAATTAAGTCGGGACAGAGTGGGTCAGACGTTAAATTAAGTCACGAGCAGAGAGCTCTGACGTTAATTTTTACATAACGTCGGGGTGTTGTGGGTCAGACGTTAAATTACGTCTGTGTTGGAATGGGCAAACGTTAAAAAAGTTAAATAATTTACAAAAATGCCATCAGTCATTTTTAACGTGGGACTTTTTCTGGGCAGACGTTATGTGAATGATGTTATAGGGCTTTTTTTGTGTTAGTGATTATAGAACTTCTTTCACATTAGACAACTCCCCATAGCCTCGTAACTCTCACATCAAAATCTGCCCCGTAAGCCCTCAATGTCTTGACTGAATTTAACTTATGTTATTTATCATTACATTCAACTTCTCCCAATCAACTTAAAGGCTACTAATCTCACATTGTCTTATATCATAAATTTCTCAAGTTCGGATCCAAGTCCTACATCTCATAACACCACCCTTGACATTCCCAATTTATTCTACGCCCAATTTTCAACTCTCAGATCGTCCCAATTCACCAAGAGCCATTGATTCTCTTGCGGCGCCTGGCGGCAATCACGGTACCGCTAGGCGGTGCATATACTTTCTGGGAATTTCCCAGAATCTTCCTGCACCTAAGAACTCCCAATTCATCTTCATCACAATTTTTACCAATTCATTCGAGCTTACTGCAATTAACTGTGTTCTAATGTTAAATTAACATAAAATGAATCACTACCAATCTAATTTATGTTGCAATTAATTCCAAAACCTAAGATTCCTCAATTATTCGAACCCTATTTCGAGCATATACCAAAATCATCAACTTTCCTCTTATTACATCATAATTTCATAATTTTTCACTTCCATTTTCTTAGTTGATGATTTTAACACCCTTTCCACTGATCAAGGATAGCCCAGAACCCAGAAAACCTAAGAATCGAGCCAAAACAACCTTCGTTGCCTAGCGGTAATACATCACCGCCAGGCAGATCAAACAAAAACCCAAAATTTGGGTTGCAGGCATGCGTCGTCTGGTGGCCAGGGTTATGCTGTTTTGTTGTTCTCAGCAAGGAGAGAAAAATTAGAGCGGCACTAGACTATTGATTGAGGCATAATAGGCTGAATTGGGAGAGAACTAGAAGGAGGCCATTGGTGATCAAGAAGGAACCTTCATCTTTCCAAATTTTAAGCAAGGAATCCAGGTTAGGGGAGCTGATTAACGTCGTTTTAATTTCTTAAAGATTAAATGTATGTTGTATCGTATGTTAATGCATGATCAATGTTTGTTTTCGCTGAATTTTGCGTTTCTAAGAACTTTTCCAGAAACCGCCTGGCGGGGGATGAAGACTCGCCAGGCGACTCATCATTTTCTGGGGAGTACCTAGTTTCTGGGTTTACTAGATGAAGGGCCTGGCAGTGTTGATTGAACTGATAGGTGACACGAGCCTTGTTGGCTCGATTTTCATATTTTCATGAGTTCTTGACTATTTTGAATGGTGGAAAATGTGTCCATAAAATTATTAAAGGGAGATGAAAATTTTTGGAATTACATTGCAGAGCGGGAGAATTAAGTGAAATTAATTATATGTGGATATTAGGGTTAGCAAATTAGGGCTTTTGAAGATTGGGTGTAATTATTGTGAAATTGAACTGGAATCCAAGCTGAAAATAATTAGAGTTGATTAGCGTACCACTATCGTCGCATTCTTGATTGAAACGGAGAAGATAGGATAGAAGAATGTGAAAAAAGGGGAGTGAGGGAAATGGTTAGCATGTGTAACAAAACCTGGTATTTTTCCCAGGACTAATGCACCGCCTGACGGGTTATAGCGTGCCGCTAGGCGACAACGCAATACCAGAAGCATTATGGGGATTTTTGGGGTGTGCTGAGTCCTAGTGGATGCTATGATGACCTTGATATGGAACAGTATTGAACAAATAATGAAAATGATTCGTTGGTATTATCTCTAGAGTTGGTGAGTAACTTGTGAAGGAAAGGGAATGGGAACAAATGAGTGGACTGGAAATCTGTGATTTTAATTGTATTGGGGCTGAAGTATAAAATATTACAGAGGTTAGTATATGTTTCTCTTAAGCTTAGCTAGTAGAGTTGATGGTTGACTTAGAGAAATTGACAACTTGTGCATAAGGAACAAATAGCATATTAGATTACAGGGCATAATATATGGTTGTGGTGTGGGTATGAATGGATTAAATAGGTTACTATCAGGAAATAGTAAGATTTAGTCATAAGCTAGTATGAGATGCATGATTTGTATGGTTGATGAGTAGGGTTGATATTAAGTAAACTAAACATGGGTATAATGGGAGGGAGGAACCACATGAGAGTAAGAACAATGGTAATACAATGACCAATAAAGGAAATTATATTTTGGTAAGTGTGAGATTGCGTGACATAGGAGTACAAAATGGTTGAAGTGCAAGAAAAACCAGTATAACTCGTTGTACTAGTGTGGCACCTGGCGGCAAGGTTTAACCCGCCAAGCGAGAGGTAGTGTGCAGAGGGTCTGGATGGTTGCATGCTCCTAGCGGTGAGGGCAGTCTCGCCAGGTGATGTCTGTAGCATTGGCATTTTCTGAGGCGCTTTGCGCCTGGTGGTACGCGTCCCCCTCCAAGTGGTCTAGAAGTGTTGTGTGCCTGACGCCTAGTGTGTTACACCAGGCGATACCGAGAAGCAACGGAGCCTTGCTTGCTTTGATGTGCGTGATCTACAAGGCTTCTAGGATACCTTAAAGTTCGATTTGCTGGTGTTCCTTGAGTTGTGGCTCAGAACGTATCCCTTGAGTTGAGCTCGGGATAGGGGTTAAGCACGTGGCATTCCTTGAGTTGAGCTCAGAATGACATCCCTCGAGTTGAGCTCGAGATGGTGGATGAACATGAGGAACTCTTGAGTTGAGCTCGGGTTGGCGAGTGTTACTGGTGAGAGTGTGTTGGTTGTGGCCAGTACGGATGGGTTCAGATAGATTGCCCTCCTCAATAATTGGCTGACAAGTTTTGTAGTCTTGGGACGTTACGAACTATGTTCGTATTGGGAATTTCACCTAGCATTACGGTGTGTGATCCGTAGCATTGTTTCTCGCACATACTCTATCGGTTGTGGCCATAACTATGGCAGCAAGACATCTTGAGGTACTCACTGGAAGACGTAGAATACGATTAACATGGTAGTGGCCATGTGGCATGAGATTAAAGGAGGGAATTCCTTTGGTATATGTGTATTGACATATAAATGCCTTGTTTATATGATTGATGTTTTTATTATTAGCTCACCCGATCTGCTTGTGTTTGGCGATGATCATGTACGCGGTACACATGAGCAGATGATGTTGCAAGCGGATCTGGTGAGGCATAGAGCTGGAGCGGGGCTAGGTTGGGATAAAGAGTTTTCTCAGAGTTTTATTGTTTATGATTTGGAACAATTTTGTAAACACTTTGCGATACTTATGATTTAATCAAGTTTATGATTTGGATTTAGTTTATTTGACTGTGTAATGAAGTTTTAAATTTCCCGCGTTTTTAGGAAATGAGATTTAATAAATGATGCTGACGTATTATTTCTATTTTATTATTTAAAATTAATAATATCCTGATGGGATATTACAATGTCCAATCCTTAGCCAGTGATTCCTCCTTCAATACTCTTTCTCCACTCTCACTTCTCCCTTTGGCACACACTCAATACAACCTCACCACTCAGTCTTAGTTGCTATGCCAAATTTTCAAGAAAAATTTCTACTCTCACTTGTTTAGCCATTTATTTCATGAAGTAAATGAAAAAAAACGAAATTAGATTAAAGGTTGGATTAATGATCATTCAAGCACCATTACTAGGTCGTTTTCCAACCCTCTTGGCTGCCCCTCATGACGACTAGGGTTTCTGCATCTTTCTCATTCATACCAAAACTAATTTTGGAAAAAGAAAAGCTTAATTTGGTTCTACCAAGGTTCAAACACACAACCATGCAAGTACCAAGTCAATGCACACTCATTCAACCGATTCATGTTTCGTGATAATTCCTATAAATTTAGGATCATATTATCCCTCATCATGCTCATGTATATTATTAAAATAATAATAATTAAATAACCCATAAATGGCATATATAGGACTTGAACCTAAGTCCTCTCACACAAACAAGTACTCTCAACCATTTGAGCTAGTACTTTTCCACATTATATCAATCAATAATTAATGTCATAAAGGCTTCTACTACCCACATTTATTAATTAATTAAATTTCACGAGTCTTACACATTACACACATCACTTTTATGCTTAAGAAAATACACCCAAGTTACCTGAGTACAATCATCAACAAAATTGGTAAACCATTTTTTCCCATTATGTGTAGATTGTGGAGCAGGGCCTCAAACATCTATGTGGATTAATGAAAAAGGAAAATTTGTTTTTTTATTGCTCAAAGGAAACACAACACGATGACTTTTTGCCATTACACAAGTTTCAGAAATAAAATAAAAAATATTGCATTTATGAAACAGTGATGGAAATAATTTGTTTAGATAACCAAAAGAGGGATGTCCCAAACTTCTATGTCATAACCAAATTTCCTTTTTGCTTTTATCTTGTATGTTTTCATTCGCAAGACAAGCCAATCTTCCTTGATGGGTTTGTTGTGAGACATTTTCAATATAATACAGTCCTTCTCTCTCTATACCACTGCCAATCTTTTCCTTGAAATGGATGTTCTGGAAAAAACAATGGGTTGTGTAAAATAAGGCAGCACAAGAATGTGATTTGGTTAACTTGCTAACAGAAAGAAGATTACAATTCAATTTAGGAACAAATAAAACATCAGAAATTGATAAGGAGGGAGAGAGGGATATAGTACCTACACCTTCAATAGGAGATGAGATCCCATTGGCATTAATAATAGCAGTTTCAGAACAATTAGGAGAAGAATTAATAAATTTATGTGGATCACAAGTCATATGATCAGTAGCACCTGAATCAATTATCCAATCAGCACCCCTAGTAACAACAGAAAGATTAAGAGCAGAGTTAAATATACCTAACTTGGTCACAAATCCGGCAACAGTAGAACTATGACTCTTGGGAATAACTTCTTGCATATGGGTAGCAGTAGAAGTCCCAAAATCATGTTTCTTCGATTGATTTTTATCGGAAGGAGCCATCAGAAATATTCAAATAAAGAAACATCGCTTCCTATATTGTAGAGGATGTCGGTGTTTGACTCTGATACCATATAAAAAGGATTTAAAGAATAATTATAATGTATTATTTCAAAGAATAGGGTACCATATATATACATATAAGAGTGCTATAATTCCTCATCTATTAAATGAATGAGTGCACAAATTTGCTCACCGAGATAATAATTCATAAATTATAGCTAATACAATATTTGATTACATAATATTTGCTAATAGAATATTTGACATATCTTAACAATAAGTATGTTTCAATGCTAAAATTATGCAAAATGTAACAAATTTAGTAAAATTGAATTATGCTATGATTTTATTAAAAGATTCTAAATGCATGATTTTTAAAGATAATAATTAGATTAGAAAATGCTTTTATATAAAGAAATAAAGAGTAGAATGACATACATCAAGGGGAGAAATTTATGGGAAGAATAAGAAAAGCTGGTTAGACTAAGTGTGAAGAAAAATTGGAAGAAGATGATGCCCTGATGAGAGAACTGTGTGGGAGACGGTATGATAGAGGCACTACCTTGCCACTTTGGGAAAAAGGTGTTTGGAGTATTTAAAAAAAGACAAAAGAAAAACTTTCGAATTAGGTGTTCTAGAAAATATTTCCGGATTTGAAAATACCTTCTGAAACAGTCCTTCTTGAATAAAAAAGTATATTTCAAAACAAGTGTTGTAGAAGATATTTTCAGATCCAGAAATAACTTTTAGAACATACATTCTGATTTTTTTTTTGTATTTCAAATTGGATGTTTTGGAAGGTATTTTTCGAAAATATTAAAAATAAAGTGCAGTGATTTTTATTATATTTTTAATGAAAGGTAGTTTAGAGAGTACAACTTTATGTGGTGTAGGAAGAAAAACATTGAAGTGTAGGAAGAAGCACCCCTTGTAGTATTGGCATGGAAAATATCTAAAAGTACAAACATAATAAAAAATTTATGTTATTAAAATAATATTGGAAAATAGAAAACACAAATAAAGTATTGAAATGTATTTTAAAAATTTCATGGATTTTTTCTTTTGAATTATCTATGTAAACGAATGTTAGATGATATTGAGATGAATGTACATAGAGTGTAAGACTATTTCGTAAATCTAGTTTTACATTTTTTTTTCTTCCCTCCATAGTTAATTAAACAATTTTAACATGCAATACAAAATTTGAAGGAAAGAAAAGATACTCAATATTTTTATATTAATTCATTTAATCACACAAATTACATATATCTTTTACCAATCAATCAAGTTCTAATTAGGGGACTTAAATTGTGAACTACAAATAAGTATTATTTCTAAGCCATTTTGACTCAAACCAAATATTCTTTTCCAAGGTCCTTTTGGCTCAAACAAGTATTTCTTTTCCAAGCCCTTGAAGGACTCAAACAAGTATTATTTTAACGAGTAACTCATTTTAACCTAAGTAACATTTCAACTCTCAATTACTCTTGGATGACCATGTTCAAGTATTCTTTCCAGAAGTCATTTTCTGGTTTAACTAAGTGTTCTTTTGACAAGTCACTCATAGCTTATACAAACGTAGTGGTTTGAGTTATTAACAAATCATTATCTAGCTTAATAGAGGGGTAACTTCTCTCTACTGTGTACAATGGTTTTGTTGATATGAATAAAACAATGTTCTTCTTCTTCTAGTTTTGTTGATATGAATAAAACAATATTCTACAAGATTATTTATAAAGGTTTCATAAGAGATGATCATTTAAACCCTTTTATGTCCATTTAGTAGCTTTCAACTCTTTTGATTGTTTTCTTCTATCTTTTTATTGTTTATCAAGCTTTCATGTAGAGAAATATTGAATGTACACCATGCAACATTAATTGATCATTTATTCTTTATGCAACCTCTTTGGTAGCTTGTGGTACTTATTTCCCTAGGTTGCATAGCTTTACACTTCGCATTGTAATACACATATAGTTTGGCCAAAATTAACATGCTACATGCATACATGATCTTACCAACATTTATCAAATACATTGGTTCATGTTTTTCAAGCTCTAAAGTTTTTTCAGCACTTAATCAAAACGTGCAAGGTGTTGTATTTTTCCTTAAGCAATCTCCCATTTTTTATGGTGCTTAAAAGATTTATTTTGAATTAGTACAATTTTGATATATTTTTTTTTCTCTAGAGATAATAATTGAACAAAATTCCATACGGTGGGAATTCTACCTAGTGATAAAGCGATAGAAGTACAAGCTACCGATTGAGTAGGTGAATTTGTTTGTCACACTAGTAAAAAAACCAAGAGGAAGGTATGTTATTGACTTTAAATCCTTCCTATATGTGAAACCAACATTTTAGTGTTGCTTATTTAGTTACTTAAAAACATTGGCTACATATCTTAGAGGTAATTCATTATGTCTATCATGGACAAATGTTGGTTAATGCTAGAGAAAAAGAACCTAAGGAGAGAAATGGTTGTTTGGCAGTTACCATGTTGGGTAGTCCTAGAGAAAATTTGGACCATCATTTTGGTAGACTTAGAAGCATGTCTTCAACTATTAACACAATATTCATTCTTTGGCAATTTGATAGATATTTTGGAGAGACATCTTTTTATATTATCACAAGTTTTATGATTTAATTTCACAGGTCTGATTGAAATAAGGTTTGATTTTATTATTTTATTATTTTATTTATATATTTTACACATATTATTTTTCTTTGATCAATTAAATTGTTTACATTTTTACATGCACAAAAAGGATATGAAGGAATAAACTTTTCCATTAAAAAAATTATTTCAATGTTTTTTTCATGAAACAATGTTAATGGTTTTTTACTGATAGTTTAAAAATCTTTTACCTTTATAATTTTGGTTAAAATAACAATTGATTTCATTAGTTTTAATTTTTTTTCATCAAGTAAATTCCAAATAATAACAATTACATAATCATATAATTATAATATTAATTTTATTATTATTATTCTAATTCGAAATATAATATATAAATTTAATAATTCTATAAAATATATTTTTATTATTAAATATTAAATATAGGTAGAAAAACTCCGTGTATTGCATAGGTTCACTTCACATACTAGATTACCACAATTATTCTCCTCTGTCATCAAACTAAACCCAAAAAAATTTATAAAATTATTTAAAGTGCCAAGCGTCAAATGAGAATAATTAAATCTGTGTCTCAAAATAGCATTTTCCTTTACCCAATGACAATACAAACCAATAAACCAAGATTGTCCACATTCAAACAAAGTGAGGTTTTTCTTATGCGGGTAAAAAAATGTTTTTTACGTGGGTTTTGGAATTTGCATAATATTGCTAGTATAGAAAGTTTTCAGTTATGCTAAAATTAGCGTAGAAAGTCTCACTCTTATTACATTCCCAGATTATTCATGAAATCCTAATTTCACCATAGACAACACACACCGATGCTAATATTCACTCTCTACTTCACTTCCTTTACTCTTCATTCACATTCGTGAGGTCTGCGTGTAAAAGCACAATTAATGGCCACTAATCATTAGTTTTTAATTAATTTCGTTTTATTAATTTTTATTTATTTTTGGGTTGGAAGTTGTAAGAGTGAGAGAGAAAACAGAGAGTTCTTAAGTGTGGCAGTAGGGAGAGTAAGGGAGAGTAAGGAAGAACTGAGAAACCTTGATCTAGAGAGAGAATCAGAGTGTTGAGAGGGAGTTGGAGTGGAGGCAAGGAGTGGAACCTTTGAGAACAAAGAAGAATCCATTAGGAATTGCGTTGGAGCAAGGAAACCAAGTAAAGGGAGCTATTCGTACTTGCTTCAATGTTTATTAAACCGTTTTGCATGATTTCCATGGTTTGAGTGCTTGATTGCCATTCAATTGACGTTATTTTTCGTGAGTTCTGGGTTTCTGCCCAGAAACCGCCTGGCAGCTATGAAGGCTCGCTAGGCAACACAACCATTTCTTCATGGTTTTTTGGGTTTTGTGATGCGTCAATAAAGAGCCGCCAGGCGATATGCATTAGAAGCGCATAGTTCTATACATTTTTTGTGTTTTCGTGATGTGTTGGATGTTCTACAGTTATGTGAACTTGATCATATGTTTGTTAGCATAATCAGATGATAATATATGTTTTTGATGGTAATTTGATGAATTAGGGTTTGTGTGCAAATAAGGGATCAATATGGGTTTGGGTTTGATTGTGAATTAAAATGTGTAGAAGTTGGAAATTGATTATTGTAAGATTGGGGGATGAATAGAAATTAGAATGCATGTTGGTTGTGTGATTATTGTGATTGAATTGCAATTGGAACCTAGATTTGGGGTTGGACATATTACAGTTTTCAACAGGCGTAAGGAAACTGGAAATTCTAGAATCTTGATGCACCACCTGGCGGTAGCTATGAGCCGCCAGGCGATGAAGGGTGGCCAGCACTCTGATTTAGGTTAGCTTAGTAGGAAAAAGAAATTTGGGGTTATTGAATATGGTTTTGATACGAGTATTGGCCTAGTTGTATGATGTATAGGTGTTCAATTAGTGGTATTGATGCATGAGTTAAAGTTATATATTTAATATGGAACTTGTATTGGTTTGAGTCATGGATTGAAAAAAGAGTAGAAGGAGCATTGTTGATACTAATAAACTGATTTATATCTTAAGAGTCTAGAAGTGGCAAATTGGAGGCATTTCACTTACACATGTGAGCTATTAAATGAATAAAATAATTGTTGAGATATTTATGTATGTGTTGGTTGTTTATAAGGCTATATGAATTGTGAAATGAGGTATGATGTATATGGATGCAAGAGTAGTATTGATTTTGTGATGATGAGATTGTATGCCTGATGGTACTGTTGGACTTAAGATCACTTGTTTCTATTTATGCTTAACTACTTTCAAGTGATGCATTATTTTAAGTTGGAATGCTTGAGTGCTTGTGTTTCATTGGTCCTAAGTAATTGTGATGATGGTTTCTGTGGCATGTGAACTGTAATAATTTGAATTTGGTATTCTAGTAGTATGATTGATATGCTTGGGTGTGCTAGAAAACGTGATGTTGTGCCTAAACCAATAGAAACCTTATTTACTAGTGTGGCGCTTGGTGGCAAGGATGCTCCGCCATGCGATAAGCCACAAATAGAGGGGCCACTGGGCGTGTGGCGCCTGGCGGCAGGGGATTACCGCTAGGCAGTTTGGAGCACGTGTTCGTCTGGCAGCGCCAAACGATAGTGCAGGGGTAGGGATCCGTTGCAGATGAAATTGCATGGATGAGCTTGATGGTTTGGTCATGAATATGCTGGATTAGTTACGAGCGAGGAGGTTTGTAACAGAGATTGGAAATGCGTGATTGATGCGGGCGGGGAGGTCCGTATCTTTTGTACTCTTGTGTAGGGATACAAGCAAGGAGGTTCGTATGTTCCGTGCTCACACCTGAGGCTACTATGAGCTGGGAGGTTCATAGTAGGTGTTCATGTATGTTGGACTACGAGCAGGCATGTTCGTAGAGTTGGACTACGGATGAGGAGGTCCGTAGAATTGGACCACAAGCAGGTAGGTTCGTGGGAGCATGATAATCCCTAAAGACCAAAGTTGTGAATGGATCTTTCTCATATAGGCTTTGAGATTGAGGTGGAATGCTATAAAGGAGTCAATGAATTAAAATTAGTTAAGATAGATTGGGTGAGGGTTAATTCTCAATATTTATTTATTACGTCATTTTTCTTTCTCAGCTCACCCTTTATGTTTGTGTTTGGCGATGATCGTGTGACTTGTCACATGGGAGCAAATGTGAATCCAAGTGAGGACGTTGATGCCTAGAGACGGAGCAGGGCAGACTATGGGGCACTTACTTTATGTTTTATTTACAAACATTTTGTAATAAGCTTTATGATGTTTTTCTCTATTATGGACTTGTAATAGTGATGAATCAGTGTATTTGAACTTTAGCGATATAAATTTTAAATTTTTCCGCACTTGGGAACTTTATCTATTATTTGAAATCCAAAGAAATTATATGATATTTGTTTTATCAAGTAATATCCACCTTGGATGTTACAACAAGTAAGCATAATATTCATCCACTAAACTACGTTTATTGTCAACATTGTGATGCAAGGTCATAAGTGCTTCAACATATAAATTATCCAAATGAAATTTAATAAACCATTATAAAGTGTACAAGATCAAATCATATAAGTATGCTTAAACAAAGTGAAACGGCCATTCCCAACATTCCCAAATTTAAAAGAATATCCAACAACATCAAACTTAAATAAAGGAATTATATTTCTAGTTATACTAAATACACACAAATTATAGGAGGTGTTGCTACTATGTTCATTAAGGAACCAATGGAAAAATAACAGCATGGGAAAACATATGAAGATACACGTCACCAAAGTTATTTACATCAAGTTTACACTCACCTTGAAGCAATTGAGAAAAATAGAAGATTCAAAACATTATAGAGATACCTCTAAAGCTTTGGTTAATGCAGGAATAGATGATTCACTCATTGTTCCCTCTGCTTAATATATGTAGAAAGTACACAATCAGTCTCAAGAAAAGTGATACAATTACAAACAGAAAATGTATCTACTTTAAGATCCAATTGCAAAACTTTTTAGGGGAAAAGAAATTCTACAACTCTAGAAATTATGACTCAAAGCCAGGATATTTAATTTGTTATAGATATAGACATATAAAATGTTGATTAGTGTGAGAAATAGTTTAGACCTTAGTTCATTGGCACGTGATGGAAGATCACTAAGGTTAGTTATTGAATAACCCTCTATTCACCCTTTGAATGATATTGTGTCAAACATATTGGATCAATTCTGATCTAAGAGCTTATGTTAATTCTTAAAGTTCAGTAAATCAAATCAAATTAAAGAACTGCTTACGTTAAGATATGAATATGAAGATGCATTTGTATTCAACATCAATATAACACTCACTTTGTAATGCTGACATTAAAATAAATGTATTGATCCCCAAGTGTGTAATAATTTTTTGTCTTGATCCCTCCTAAGAAAACAAACAAGTTAGTAAAGATAAAAAAAAATCACCTTAAACTGAACACTTAAAAAATCCATCAAACATGTTAATGGAATTTAAAATATACTTTCACACAATGTTGTCTAGATATATACTGCTCTACAATTATTAATAAATAAAGAACAAACTAGCATTTTCCAAAAGTAGTTGTTTTTGTTATACATTAAGATTTATAATTGACACAACTGCTTAATTTAACTAGTTCTTCTCTAATGTTTTAAAAAGGAAATTCATATTATTCACAATAGCAACTGACAAGCATATTATTATAATTATGAGATATAACTTACCTTCACAGTATCTTCAAAAACGCAAAGAGAACGGACTTCCTAATTTATGATACCTTCATCGATTTGCCCTAATGCGAATTTACAACCAGTGAATCAGTAGTTTATTAGTAATAAAGAGATATATTGAAATTAAAAGAAAGAAATCTGAGAGAAACTTAGGAAGAAGAAGCATTATTTTTTTCAAAACTAAAAGAGATGTAGATTTTTGCACATTATGATATTACCTGAAGATGACAACCACGACAACGAAAGTGCACGATCTTCAAGCAGTAACTATTTAACAAGTTTTTCTCTAAAGTTTTAAAAACAAGATTCATATTATTCAAAATAGTAGCTGACACAAGCATATTATTCATATTAGCTTATACAACTCACCTTCATAGTATCTTCAAAAACGTAAAGAGAACAAACTTCCTAATTTGTGATGACTTCACCGATTTACCCTAATGTGAAATTAAAACCAGTTAATCAGTAATTAATTAGTAATAAAGAGATATATTGAAATAAAAAGGAAGAACTCTGCGAGAAACTTAGGAATAAGAAGCATTAGTTTTCTCAAAACTATAAGAGGCGTAGATTTTTGCACAGAATGACATTACCGAAGATGACAACCACGACAATGGAAGTGCACGATCTTCAAGCAATAGTTATTTAACTAGTTCTTCTCTAAAGTTTTAGAAACAAGATTCATATTATTCACAATACCAGCTGACACAAGTATGTAATTCATATTAGTATATATAACTCACCTTCATAGTATCTTTAAAAACGTAAAGAGAACGAACTTCTTAATTTTTGATGACTCACCGATATGCCCTAATGCAAAATTAAAACCAGTTAATCAGTAATAAGTATTAAAAAGATCTATTGAAATTAAAAGGAAAAAATTTGAGAGAAACTTAGGAAGATGAAGCATTAGTTTTCTCAAAACTAAAAGAGACGTAGATTTTTTTGCACAAAATGACATTACCTGAAGATGACAACCACGACAATGGAAGTGCACGATCTTCAAGCAGTAGTTATTTAACTAGTTCTTCTCTAAAGTTTTAAAAACGAGATTCATATTATTTACAATAGCAGCTGACACAAGCATATTATTCATATTTGCATATATAATTCACCTTCATAGTATCTTCAAAAGGCAAAGAGAATGAACTTCCTAATTTATGATGCCTTCACCGATTTTCCCTAATGCGAAATTAAAACCAGTGAATCAGTAATTTATTAGTAATGAAGAGATATATTGAAATTAAAAGGAAGAAATATGAGAGAAACTTAGGAAGAAGAAGCATTAGTTTTTTTAAAACTAAAAGAGACATAGATTTTTCGACAGAATGATATTACCTGAAGATGACAACCATGACAATGGAAGTGCACGATCTTCAAGTCGTAGTTATTTAAATAGTTCTTCTCTAAAGTTTTAAAAATGAGATTAATATTATTCACAATAGCAGTTGACACAAGCAAATTATTCATATTAGCATATATAACTCACCTTCACAGTATCTTCAAAAACGCAAAGAGAACAAATTTACTAATTTATGATGACTTCACCGATTTTCCCTAATGCGAAACCAAACCAGTTAATCAATAGTTAATTAGCAATAAAGAGATATATTGAAATTAAAAGGAAGAAATCTGAGAGAAACTTAGGAAAAAGAAGCATTAGTTTTTTCAAAACTAAAAGAGACGTAGATTTTTTCACAGAATGACATTACTTGAAGATGACAACCACGACAATGGAAGTGCACGATCTTCAAGCAGTAGTTATTTAACTAGTTCTTCTCTAAAGTGTTAAAAACTAGATTCATCTTATTCACAATAGCAGTTGACACAAGCATATTATTCATATTAGCATATATAACTCACCTTCACAGTCTCTTCAAAAACGCAAGGAGAATGAGCTTCCTAATTTATGATGCCTTCATCGATTTTCTCTAATCTAAAATTAAAACTAGTTAAACAGTAATTTATTAGTAATGAAGAGATATATTGAAATTAAAAGGAAGAAATATGAGAGAAACTCAAGAAGAAGAAGCATTAATTTTTTCAAAACTAAAAGAGACGTAGAGTTTTGCACAGAATGATATTATCTGAAATTGACAACCACGACAATGGAATTGCACGATCTGTAAGCAGTAGTTCAAAAAGTTATGAGGAAGGAGCAAACCTCACAAGATTTGAAGAAAAAAGAAAACGTTTAGACAGTGGAAAGGAACGTAGAGTTTGAAGAAAAAAATAACATTGAAGGGTTTGAGGATCACAGAAGAGGTTGGATTGCAATGTTGGAGACCTAATTTTTTTTTTAAATACTAAAATATTACTTTAAAGAAGAATCACGGAAGATTGATTCTAAAGGAGAATTATAAATTGTATAAGATAAAGAAGAAAGTGACCTATGAGATTTACAAACACAACAAGATGAACAAAAATCAATAACTTTATTACAAGTGAAAACATTACATTTGTTCAAAACATGTTCTAAAATATTTAAATTGGGGCGGTCTAACCTAGCATGCTACAAATTACAAACAACAGAGGAAAGGGAGAAAAACAACAGTTGTAGGAACATGTGAACTAGTGATAGTATGAAACTGAGAAGTCTTTAACATGACAAGATAAGGTGCAAAAACCGGAGAGCAAGAAAGGAATAAAGGCCATCAATGCTAATAATTTAAGAGCCTTTAATCACATGGTTTAGGGCCAGAATTGGCAAGCATAGCACTTGAAACATCATTAGGGGGTGTTGTTTTCAGAAGGATTGAGTTCAGATTCTTTACTGATTTTTTTTATGGTCTTCCGCTGAACATTAAAAATACACTATATTAATATTTTAAATATTTTTTTAATATATTTTAAAATATCAAAATTAGTGATAATCTATGTATTATAAAGACACACTATAGAAATATAAAAAAATCCAACGGATAATTAGGTGAAGTCGCCTCGATAAAAACAAATATAACATTGGAAATTTGCAGTGCGACCACCTCAACAACAACCACGAATATGTCTACTACCACGACTAGAAGGAGGTTCCCATCTTCCATTATGGAGTTCCCTCAAATTTGCTTTCAGTAACAGAAGTCACAACAACATGTTCAGGCGGAAGAACTTCAAGAATGACATTAACATATTCAAGAATGAAAAGAATGGGTTAGGGAAAGAGTGGAAATAGGAGTAGTCATCTTCATAGGTTTTGCATCTGGCATGTTAAATTTCTTCAACATTTCCTTGATATACTTCTATCGATGGATGATGATAAGGCTTACTTGTTGTTCGATTTCAAATCATAAGAAGAACATTAATTCCCTTCTCATACTCATCTAAAACTCACTCTGCATCAACTCAAAAAAGTCCTTGCACAAATTCTCGTGAATAGAATTAAAGATTATAGTGTTAACATAAATTTGAATTATAAGAAAATCTTGGTTGCATTTTTTTTTTTTTATGAATAAGGTTGTATATGCCTTGTCTCTTATAAAATCATTTTGTAAAAGAAAATCGATTAGTGTGACATATGAAACTCTAACATTTTCTTTAAAATCATAACCATTTTTAAGTTTCTAAACATATTTTATCTTAGAAGTCTTCAAAATCATTTTACAAAGACTTCCTCTTCAATAAAACTATTTAGAAAAGCAATTCTTTTCATATATTTTATAAAGCTTTATATTTTTGTAAACGGCTAAAGCTAATAAAATTCTTAATACTTCCAATTTAGCAAGCAAAGGAAACATTTCGATGAAACAGATACCTTCTTTCAAAGTTATATTTTACCGATCTAACTTTATTTCTAACCACACCATCTTCTTTATCTAGTTTGTTTCAGAAGACCCATCTTGTACTTATTGGTTTGTCAATAAAAGAGCTAGCAAGCAACATAGCAATTACAAACACACAGGAAGATATCAACCTCAATCAACTCTAGATATTAAATAACATTTTCGGATTATCCACTCTACGACCACTTCAAGAGAATCATATCTTTATCCATGCTTTAGCTATCCAATAAAATGTCTAGCCTTATCAATTTTATTACAAACAATAAAAAAAAAAAAAAACTCTATTAGAACACCCAACACAGGATTATACATTCTGAAACATCTTCGATTTGTACATTCCAAAATGTTTTCAAATTGTACATATTCTGAAACGTATCCAAATTGCATATTTCAAAACTCAAAATGAAAATAAGTAGAATTATAAATTTAAAATGTATGGAACTGTAAGAAGTTGCCCATGGAGAGCGCACAATCTTGAACCTGAAATACAAATTTTGTATCCTGGAATGCACAATCCAAAATACAAATACAAAATTTATATTTTGAATTGGAAATTTTGCATTCTATTCTAGAGAATACATTTCATAACATAATTTTATATTCTAAATTGCACATTTTGAAATAAAAAAATTATTCTAAATTACACATTCTAAAATACAATTTTTTGTCTTTAGAATTACATATTTGGAATACAATTCCAAATTATACATTTTAAAATACAAAAGTATTAATATTTAATGGTGTGGATTATACAATCCAAAATATCTCTAGATTACACAATAGTGAATCATCGTAAGTGTTGAGAATAAAGAAAATAGGGATTGAGATTAATCTCCCTTGTGTATAAACCACACATAGGGTAATCTATTTATAATAAAGAGAGGTACAAGTAAAAAGAGTAATTGAAAATAAATAGATTAAATAGAAGATATTGTTTGATATTGTGGTTATCAATATCTAACAATATCTTAATAATATCAAACTATATCTAACACTCCCCCTCAAGCTGGAGCATACAAATCGTATGTGTCAAGCTTGTTA
>Ga0214545_1004297_pt1 | contig 26744 bp, 16 predicted proteins | sample CNSS4metaG_FD_160064 | JGI IMG/M metagenome (GOLD analysis project Ga0214545, IMG submission 160064) | Root nodule microbial communities from cowpea collected in UCLA plant growth center, Los Angeles, California, USA - CNSS4 | ecosystem: Host-associated > Plants > Roots > Nodule | place: USA... | reverse complement strand
TATATATATATATATATATATATATTATTGAAACCAAAGTTAGACGTAGAAAAGAAAATGAAGATCAAAATTGAAGTTTTAAACATATAAAAGGTCTCCACTAACAAATGAAGTTAAAGCAAGAAAAAGTAAAATAGAAGTAGAAAGAAAGAAAAATGACACTTCTATTGCCATTATAAGCAGAGGCACAGGAGTGGAATTGAGGCACCCCTAAACAAGAGTTGAGCATAATGAGAGTGATGACATTCTCCATCTTCAAACTTGTTCTGTCATCATTCCTTCTCTGCACTTTCTTGCAGGAACCCACCAATGCCCTTAGAAAGGCAAGTAATCTCTGCATTGCATTTTATATTTTCACTGTTAATCCATTCAACAGATGCAACATAGAACATTTGATCATGGATGCTCTGTTTTCAGACCTACATTGTGTACTTGGGAGGACACTCTCATGGTCCAGACCCTTCTCCCACTGATCTTGAAACAGCAACAAACTCCCATCATCAATTACTCGCTTCTGTCTTAGGAAGGTAACACAACAAACACATTTGTTCGGTTAAATTAATGTTGTTGGGACATTCACATTAATTAAAGTTTGTAATTTTAACAGTGATGAGAATGCAAAGGAAGCAATCATGTATTCTTACAACAAGCATATTAATGGGTTCGCAGCCCTGCTTGAAGAGGAAGAAGCAGCAGAAATTGCAGGTAAGCAGATATTGTTTATGTGATTATCAGCATGTCCCTCATTTTGTTCATGTCTTGAAGCCTCTTCATTTTGCTCTGAAACAGAGAAGCCAGACGTAGTTTCTGTTTTCTTGAGCAAAGAGCACAAATTGCACACTACCAGGTCATGGACTTTTCTTGGACTGGAAGAAAATGGACGAGTTCCTGCAAACTCCGCTTGGACCAAAGCAAAATTTGGAGAAAACACAATCATAGCTAACATCGATACAGGTATGCTTCATGTTTCTTTAAAACTTACTAAACCTACTAAGGTGATCACCGACAAAAGTTCATGAAATGATGACTTGCTTATTATGTTGTAGCTTTTCAATTACCATATTATTTTCAAGATATTATTACAACTTTTTCCTCTGTAATGCAAATCTTATAAAATTTATATTTTAATAACTATAAAGAATCGTTTTGAAGATAAAATAATTTTTTTAAGTTTAAGAAAATCTAAATTTTATATTACAATTACATAATCTGTTTGTGACTTCTGAATAATGTTCTAAGATATTATAACAAAATAGTTTAAATTAAATAAAAGTAGTTCTTCGAATTTTGATCATTTAGCAATTACGAAATAATGGACTTTAACATAGGTTTCATTTCGTAAATTTAAATATTGATTTTTTTGTTAAATTGTTTTAATTTATTGATGATTTAAAGTTTTTATATTTTTAATTGAGTCAATGCTTTAATTTTTTTCGCTAATTCATCTAAAGTTTTGCCATTTATATAAATTAATATGGTAGTTAACGTAAAATAAAAAGTAAACTTTATTGCATTCACTGAAAATATATCGGATGATAAGGGACTCTCACTGTCGCTTACATCAATAGTATGATTATTGTTTGATTGCTCAAAAGTGATGACATTGAAGTAATGCGAGAATATGATGACGTCATTATCCATTATATCTCCAAAACAAATATTATAAATTATTTATTATTCATATGTATAATTATTGATTTAGTCTTTGATCTTTTTATTGTTTGCTGGTTTATTTTATTCTTTCAATAATTAATAATTATAATAATGATTATTATTATATTTTGATTGCTTAAAAGTGATAGAGATGGAAGACATGGGAAAATATGATGATGTCATTATTCAACACATCTTCAATAAAAATATTATAAATTTATTATTTTATCACTTTATATGAGGTATAAAATCTTATATTTCTTAACTCTTAAGAAACAAGTAAGATACACGATAAAAATAATAATCACAGCCCACAACTATTAAAAGAAAAAAATTACTTTGATACCACCGTTTCTACATAATCTGACACCCACTTTTTTTAATAAAATATTATTATTATTTAAATAAAATATTAATTTATATAAGTATCTGACGATAGTATTAATTTCAAAGTACCGTCGTCCTTATTAAAAAATAGTAAAAAGCAGCTGGTCAATTATTGCCAACGCCAGTCACAAACGGATAAAAAATTAGTTTCACAACATTACTAACTAATAATAATGGTTTACTAAAAGTAATTTTTATTAAATTAAAGTAACCCAAATTCAAAGAGATAAGATTTCATTAAAAAGTATAACTCAACTCAACTTTGTTTCGTATAACTATGTTGAGAGATATGTATAGAAATAATTATTTCATAAATTTTTAAGCTAGTTCATTAACTGAGCAGGAGTTTGGCCGGAACACCCCAGTTTTAACGACAAAGGATATGGGCCAATTCCTTCAAAATGGCGCGGGAAAGGTGTTTGTCAAATTGATAGTTTTAATACTACACAAAAATATTTCTGTAACAGGTCACTTTTCTTTCTTATTCTACATTTATCTGTTTGTATTTCATTCATCACTTTTAGCTGCAATCTCTATCATTGAAAAACATTAACATAGTAAAAGATTCAGGAAGTTGATTGGAGCAAGAATATTCCTCAAGAATCACGAGGCGGAAGACGGAGAGATTGAAAGAAAATTTCGCAGCGCACGTGACTTTGTAGGGCATGGGAGCCACACTCTATCAACTGCAGGCGGTAACTTTGTTCCCGGTGCAAATGTAGAACGTAATGGTAGAGGCATTGCTAAGGGAGGGTCCCCAAAAGCTCGCGTTGTGGCCTACAAAGCATGCTGGAATGAACTAGACGCAGGAGGGTGCAACGAAGCAGATTTACTTGCAGCATTTGATTATGCAATATATGATGGCGTTGATGTCATCTCCGCCTCTGTTGGTTGGTCCACTCCCTACAAGGAAGCTCTGTTAACCGATGGTATTTCCATTGGATCATTCCATGCAGTCGCCAGAAATATTGTCGTTGTTTGCTCCGCCGGAAATGATGGCCCCTCACCTTCATCTGTCACGAACGTCGCACCCTGGTCCTTCACCGTTGCCGCCAGCACCATGGACAGGGATTTCCTCAGCACCATTTCTCTTGGCAAGAAAAAACACTTTCAGGTATCATCTTTCTATCATATCCTATCTCAACATGCATATGATTTTGTTTTTTTAACTTAATTTCACCGCATGTTATATATATCAGGGTGCCAGTCTTAATCGAGGCTTGCCAGGACCCAAGCGAAAGTTCTATCCCGTCATATTTTCCGTCAACGCAAAACTTCGTAATGTCTCTGATGATGATGCGTAAGCTCTATTGTTGTTTTTACTTTTATTTCCCAGCCTTGCTTCAAACACTTATACTTTGCCTCACACGTGTATGTTGGTGCAGGCGTGTTTGCAAACCGGGAACACTTGATCCTGCAAAAGTAAGGGGGAAAATACTTGTCTGCATTCGAAGTGATACATTACAATCTGTTAAAGAGGGTGAACAGGGTAAACTTGCTGGCGCTGTGGCAGTTTTTGTGCAGAATGATAAGCAAAGCGGAAATTTACTTCTGGCTGAAAATCATGTTTTACCTGGTGCAAGTATAAGTGGAACAGATACTGATTATTCAAATACTACCGGTTCTGGTAAAGGTGGCGGTGGCAAGTAAAGTCATATACCATTAACCCCTTAAAAACCTCTTATTAATTCTGCGTATACACATACAGTGAAGTGGTTCATGATTTATAAATATGTTTTTGCAGGATGTTTGCTTTCTTGAGTGCTGCAAAAACATATCTAAATGTAAAGCCAGCTCCAATCATGGCCGGATTCTCATCCAGGGGTCCTAGTGTGGTGCAACCGTTGATACTAAAGGTTTATAATTTATATTGATGTTTTCTTATACCAACATGGAGTTCATGATTTTCCCTTTTAAGGTATTTTAAGGTATTTTGTTTCTTAATTTGTTTCAGCCTGACATAACTGCTCCGGGTGTGGGTGTAATTGCTGCGTTTTCACAAGCCGCTGGTCCTTCTAATCTTGCATCAGATACACGTAGAACTCTTTTCAATGTGGAACAGGGAACCTCTATGGCGTGTCCTCATGTTGCTGGCATTGCTGGTCTTCTCAAAACATACCATCCTACTTGGAGTCCAGCAGCTATCAAATCAGCTATTATGACTACAGGTATACACCATTCTCAACAAAATGCTACAAAATGTTCGTGTGTGCCTTATTAACAACCATGTTCTTGATTACTTAATCTAGCTACAACACTAGACAACACGAAGAAACCAATTCGGGATGCGTTTGATAAGGTAGCAACTCCATTTGAGTATGGAGCCGGACATGTTCAGCCTAACCTTGCAATTGACCCTGGACTCGTTTATGATCTACACACAGTTGATTACCTGAATTTCTTATGCGCTTCTGGTTACAACCAAGCTCTACTCAAGTTCTTTTCCAATTTCAAAATCTCTTACAAATGTCCCCAGCATTACAGAATCGAAGATCTCAACTATCCTTCGATCACGGTGCATCATCCTGCGTCAAAGCCTATAAATGTTACTCGAATTGTTACAAATGTTGGGCCTCCTGGCACGTATGTTTTGAATGTTCATGTGCCCAGGGGTATTAAGGTTCGTGTTCTACCAACCTCCTTGACCTTTAAGAGAGTTGGAGAAAAGAAGAGGTTTCAAGTTATTTTGCAAGCCATTGCAACGCCCCGTGGATTACCTCTGTTTGGGAAATTGACTTGGAGTGATGGCAAACACAATGTAACCAGTCCTATCACAGTGCTGTAACATTACAAATTACTGTAATAATTCTCATTTGTGTGTGTTTGCATTTGGTATTGTTTATGGGTTGTATTTTAGGTGTGTTTTCCTACTTCTCATTCAGCTTTATCACAAAAATAAGCTATGTTTAGAATGTTGTGGTGTTGAACTTTGTTGCATATGGATTAGTTTGTAGTTGACGCAATCATGTTCCGGATCTGTATCTTTGAAATTCTAATACATGGTTGAGACCCACCTCTCAATCGATATATATAGAGTAATTTTTCACTCGAATCTATTATTGCCTTCAACACTGATTTCTCTTTTTACTATTTTATTTTCATGCAACCAAGCATTTTCTACTCATGTTTATCTATTTTGTCTTCATTTTTTTTTTCTATAAGAACAAGGGCATAATACACTTTTAAAAGAACAAAGAGTAAAGTAACTAGCTCTTTTGTTATTGGAGATATATGGTAGAGAAGTTTCCTTTTTTGCTAAACAATGAAGCAAAGACTTACATTAGGAATAAATGATCCTTTTCTTTCACATATTCTGTGCCCTATTACTACTGTCAATGATGCAAGAATAATGTTTCGTCTAGTTTAAAGTGTTTTCTATGTTACTTTGCTTCCTTGTAACTTCATTATCTCTATTATATGTCATGGTAGGTACGGAGAAAAGAGAAAATGGGAGAAGAAAGAGTGTCTATAAAAGAATTTCTATTTTTTCTAGTCTTTGTTTTCCACTCAAGTCAACATTTACATTTTACTTTCACGTGTCATAGCGGGTGGTTAGCAAAGTAGAATGATGGTGAAAAGTAAAATGCTTGCTATTTGTTGTTTAAGAGCAGACAATAGAAATTATTGTTGTAGTGAGTTATGAGCTCTTTATATTAATAACTATTACGTTTTTTGGTAAAACTTTGGAGTCATATCCGAAGTGAAAAAAACTTAATGATATAAAAGTTACTATTATAACTTTTATTCTTAACATTATTTTAGACATGTCAACTATATTTATAGTTGTGAGATTGTATATACCTTTTAAAGAATATAACTTTCAAGGAATTTTACGTCACAAATAAATCAATATAGGGAAGAAACTCTAACATTGATAAAAATCGACACAAAGGAATACATATTAAGGTCACTAACTCAAATTATTTAGTATAAACTTGTTTAAATTTATCAAATATACTTTTTATATTAATAAGACTACAAATATTAATTATAAATTTATATATATGAAAATAAAATACCTCAAATTCAAGAAAAATACATATTTAAATCTAAAATAATATTCCTTTTTATTATATTGCTATTTTTTTATGAGCATCTATTTATCAGTTGTTAAGTATATATACCTTTCGTACATCAATCATTCTCATGTCATTATCATGCACCAATATTTATCAGTGTGCAATGATTTTTTTGGAAGTACAATGATGAGAAAAGAATAACATAAGAAGGAAAAATAATTTATATAATAAATTATAGAATGATACCAAGATAAACAAAATGGGAAAGATAAGAAAAAGTGAAATAGAAGTATGATAGAAAGGAAAAAAAGGGTAAATATTTGATACTTTTTTTCCCAATATAAGCAGAGGCACAAGAGTGGAGTAGAGGCACACAAAACAAGAGTTTAAGATACATGAGAGTGATGGCATTCTCCATCTTCAAACTTGTTCTGTCATCATTCCTTCTCTGCACTTTCTTGCAGGAACCCACCAATGCCCTTAGAAAGGTAAGTAACCTCTGCATTGCATTTTATATTTTCACTGTTAATCCATTCAACAGATTTAACATAGAACATTTCATCATGGGTGCTCTGTTTTCAGACCTACATTGTGTACTTGGGAGGACACTCTCATGGTCCAGACCCTTCTCCCACTGATCTTGAAACAGCAACAAATTCCCATCATGATTTACTCGCTTCTGTCTTGGGAAGGTAACACAACAGACACATTTGTTCGGTTAAATTAATGTTGTTGGGGCATTCACATTAATTAAAGTTTGTAATTTAACAGTGATGAGAATGCAAAGGAAGCAATCATGTACTCTTACAACAAGCATATTAATGGGTTCGCGGCCCTGCTTGAAGAGGAAGAAGCAGCAGAGATCGCAGGTAAGCAAATACTGTTTGAGTAATAATCAGCATGTCCCTCATTTTGTTCATGTCTTGAAGGCACTTCATTTTGCACTGAAACAGAGAAGCCAGACGTAGTTTCTGTTTTCTTGAGCAAAGAGCACAAATTGCACACTACCAGGTCATGGCATTTTCTGGGACTGGAAAATAATGGAACAGTTTCAGCAGATTCCGCTTGGACCAAAGCAAAATTTGGAGAAAACACAATCATAGCTAACATTGACACAGGTATGCTTGTTTATCTAAAACTTAACAAATCTACTAAGGTGATGATCACCAATAAAAGTTTGAGAGATGAAAGAGGAGCACCACTTGGTGTACCCAGATCCTTTCTATACGAATAGAAAAATTATCTTTTGACAAAAACATTTTTGATTTTTTTTTTCATAAATAAAATAAAAATAGATTAATTATTTATTTTCTGACTAAAATAAAGTAATAGAGTAGTATTACATTTTTAAATTTAAATATTTATTTAATCAAATTCACAGCTCATTTGATCACATTATATATATATATATATATATATATATATATATATATATATATATATATATATATATGTATATATATATAAAAGTTGGAATTAATATATTTTAAACATTATTTTTATATATATAATAAAAAAAAAATTTATATAATAAGGTTATTTAATTGACGGTGACCGAATCTTGAGAAGGAGACTTATTTATAGGTTGTTGTTCTAGGAGAGACAAAAATATTGTTCCCGACATTTCTATTATAACAGATAACAAATGCTCTTAACCACATTACCTACTCTTAATTGCTTACTTAAAATGATTTTTTTATTAAATATTTCATTAAAAGTATAACTCAAAACTAAAAGTATAGTTCAATGATTAAAAAAGTATACTAGGAAGAAAAAGTACAAAAATTTCAAACCTTAAACTAAGTAAAATTATAAGATAACTAAAAAAATGCTAAAATAGTAATCTCGCGATCGTCTTCAATTAATAAATTCATATTAATATTCGTAACGTTAATAAGTGTTGGATCTTTTATCACAGACGAGTCATAAGTACATTTTAAATTTAAAATCTTAAAATCTTTATAGATAATGAATTTATAAATATATTTTCTAATAGTTTGCTATTGAAATTTGAATTCGTATCGATATGTTGAGTGATATATAGAGAACCCATTATTGTATACAATTTTATGCTAATTCACTTACCGTTGAGTAGGAGTTTGGCCGGAACACCCAAGTTTTAACGACAAAGGATACGGGGCAGTGCCTTCAAAGTGGCGTGGGAAAGGTGTTTGTGAAATTGACAGTTTTAACACTACACAGAAACATTTCTGTAACAGGTCACTTTTCTTTCTTATATCATGAGAATCATCATTTACCTTTTCATTTCAATGATCATAAAGCGAGAGATTAGTTTGCCCATGTATTAGTATATTATTGCTGCAATGTTTATCATAGTAGAAGCTAACATAGTAGAAGATTCAGGAAGTTGATTGGAGCAAGAATATTCCTGAAGAATCGCGAGGTGGAAGGTGGGGAGATTGAGAAAATGTTCCGTAGTGCACGTGACTTTGTAGGGCATGGGAGCCACACTTTATCAACTGCAGGTGGTAATTTTGTCCCTGGTGCGAATGTAGAACGCAATGGCAGAGGCACTGCTAAGGGAGGGTCCCCCAAAGCTCGCGTTGTGGCCTACAAAGCATGTTGGAATAAACTGGACACAGGAGGGTGCCACGAAGCAGATTTACTGGCAGCATTTGATCATGCAATTTATGATGGTGTTGATGTCATCTCTGCCTCTGTTGGTTGGTCCGATCCCTACAAGGAAGCTCTGTTAACTGATGGTATTTCTATAGGATCATTCCATGCAGTCGCAAAAAATATTGTCGTTGTTTGCTCTGCTGGAAATGATGGCCCCTCACCTTCATCTGTCACAAACGTTGCACCCTGGTCCTTCACCGTTGCTGCCAGCACCATGGACAGGGATTTCCTCAGCACCGTTTCTCTTGGAAAGAAAAAACACGTTCAGGTATCATCTTTCTATCATATCCTATCTCAACATGCATATTTACTTTTGTTTTATTAACTTAATTTCACCGCACTTGTATCAGGTTGCCAGTCTTAATCGAGGCTTGCCACGACCCAACCGAAAGTTCTATCCCATCATATTTTCTGTCAATGCAAAGCTTCGAAATGCCTCTGTTAATGACGCGTAAGCTCTATTTTTATTTTTACTTTTATTTCCCAGCATTGCTTCAAACACTTATACATGTGTATGTTGGTGCAGGCGTGTTTGCAAACCGGGAACTCTTGATCCTACCAAAGTAAAAGGGAAAATACTTGTCTGCCTTCGAAGTGATAAATTACAATCTGTTAAAGAGGGTGAACAGGGTAAACTTGCTGGCGCTGTGGCAGTTTTGGTGCAGAATGATGAGCAAAGTGGAAATTTACTTCTGGCTGAAAATCAAGTTTTACCTGCTGCAAGTATAAGTGGAACAGATACTGATTATGCCAATAGTACAAGCGCCGCCAGTGGCGAGTAAAGTCATATATTAATCTGTCGTATTAACTCTATTTGTGCGTATATACATAGTGAAGTACTCCATGAATTTATATATAATTATGTTTTTACAGGGCATTTGCTTACTTGAGTGCTGCAAAAACAAAGCTAGGAGTAAGGCCAGCTCCAATCATGGCTGGATTCTCATCTAGGGGTCCTAATCTGGTGCAACCATTGATACTGAAGGTCTACAATATATATTTACATTTTGTTATACAAACATGGCAAGATGCGTGGTTTTTGATTTGGAAGGAACTTTGTTTCTTAATTTGTTTCAGCCTGACATAACTGGTCCTGGTGTGGGTATAGTTGCTGCCTTTTCACAAGCTGCGGGTCCTTCTAATCTTCCATCAGATACACGTAGAACTCTCTTCAATGTGCAGCAGGGAACTTCTATGGCTTGTCCTCATGTTGCTGGCATTGCTGGTCTTCTCAAAACTTACCATCCTACCTGGAGTCCGGCAGCTATCAAATCTGCTATTATGACAACAGGTACACCATGCATGCTTGACAAAATGTTTTCTCATATGCATAAAATACAAAATGTTCATGTGGGACATGTTATCTGGAAAAGAATTTGTGCCTTATTAACAACCATGTTCTTGATTGATTTCAGCTACAACTCTAGATAACACGAAGAAACCAATTCGGAACGCATTTGATAAGGTAGCAACTCCATATGAATACGGTGCCGGACACGTTCAACCTAACCCCGCGATAGACCCTGGTCTCGTATATGATCTAAACACAACTGATTACTTGAACTTCTTATGTGCTTCTGGTTACAACCAAGCCCTTCTCAAGTTTTTTGCCAATTTGAAAGTCTCTTACACTTGTCCAAAGGCTTACAGAATTGAAGATCTTAACTACCCTTCAATTACAGTACATCACCCCACTTCAAAACCTGTACGTGTTACTCGCACTGTTACAAACGTTGGGCCTCCAGGAACATACGATGTGAGTACTCAGGCACCCAAAGGGATTAAGATTCTTGTTCAACCAAGTTCCTTGACTTTCAAGCAAAAGGGAGAGAAGAAGACGTTTCAGGTTACTCTGCAGGCAACTGCAGTGCCCCATGGGTTACCCTTATTTGGGAATTTATCTTGGACAAAAGGCAAACACAGAGTAACCAGTCCAATCACAGTGCTTTAACCTTAGAAATTACTGTTGTCGTTGTTGTGTGGTGATGTCTTTTGTGTGTGTTTGCGATTGGTGTTTTTTGGGCTGTACTTATATAAGAGTGTTTCCTACTCCTTTTGTATTGAACTATCACAAAAATAAGGTGTGTTCAGATTTTGAACTTTGTAGCATTGAGCTTTATTTGTACGTATAGAACCTGTGGCTTTGAAGTTTAAGGGTTGACACCTTGTCTAATTAATATTGAATAATTTCAGTTTGAGACTCATCTCTCTCTATATATATCTCTATCTCTCTCGTCTCGTTCTCTATCTCCCTCCCTTTGTCTAGTTTTTTTTTTTTTTTTTTTGTTTTTTTTTTTTATTTAAATTTTTTTTTTTTTTTTTTTTTTAAAATTTTTTTTTTTTTTTCTCTAGTGATATTATGATAATAAAGATTTTTTTTTTGTGTTCGTGTAAAAATGTGTGTGTTTCTGGCAAATTAAAACTTAAGAAAATATTAATCTTTAAAAAGTTACTCTTATGACGCAAGGTACTCATACAATCCTATATAAATAATAAATAAGAAAAATGTCATATAAGAATAATGACAAACTTAAACACTATATAAGAATAAAGATCCACACGCTTTACCTGGAAGCCTTAAAAGGAAGTTTCACTGGGGAGATACAACATCAATGAGACCTGAGCCTAACCACATAAGATACTGACACCACTCTCAACCCAAAACCTTAAGGCAATGGGTTTATGGGTCTTGATTCTTATATAGTGCTCTACTTTCTCAATTCTGGTCAATGTGGGACTTAGTCACTTGGATTCCTAACAAGGAGTCACTCATACACCTGAAGGGAAATATACTATATGAAATAAAAAAGTAAAAAACAAGGGACTCACCCTTGAGGAGAGATTGTTGGGAATAGTCCATGTGTGAGTCAAAAGTCCCACATTGGATAGAAAAGACAAAGTTAAACACTATATAAGAATAAAGACCCATAACAACATTGTCTTAAGGTTTTGGTGTAAAAGTGGTGTCTATGTGATTAAAACTAATGTCATATAATCATATAGAACCACAATCTTTCAATGACTATAACTATGACCATAAACCACATATGACATAAAATATATATATATAAACCCATCAATTTAGAAGAAAAATTTTTCATTATTTTTTAAACAAACTCTAACCTTATTTATTTTTCATGCGCAAAAAAAAATTAAACATAAATTTAATAATTATATTTTTATAATATAATTAAAATTTACTTAAAAATAATTTCAAAAATATTTAATAAAAATATGGATTTTAATGAAAAATTCAGTATAATATTATATAAAAATTTAATTTAATTTCAATTTGAAAAAGAGACACGATTAAATTTAATATCAATTTGAAAATTTTGTGAAATAAGAGATAAAATGGGAGAATAAAGATTAAAAAAGAATATATTGAGAGTGTAATAGTCTGACTAAATTTTTTCTATTTTAAATGTACTACTCTTTGTTTTTCACTCAGGCCAACATTCACGTACATTTACTTTTCACCTGTGTGGTTAGTAAAGTAGTATGATGGTGAAAAGTAGTATGTGCTCTTTATGTTAATAACTATTATTATGTTATTTTTCTAAAACTTTGGAGTCATACTCTAAGTGAAAAAACTTTATGATATAAAAGTTACAATTCTGGTAATGTTTTTATTTCTAAAATCAACTATATTATGATTTTCACATGTCATTATCTCTTCGTGCTCCACTACTCAATTTTTTACAAGTGGATTCACTCATATATCATTCATTCCTAATCATATGGAGATGTTTATGAAAATATTTCGTCACTAAAATCAGTCAAGTGTGTCAGATCATAATAAATGTTGTAATAATGAATATTACTATCTTTGCTTAGATAGCTTAGATGGACCTAAGTTAGGTAATCTAATTACATGTTAATTTTACTTTGTCTATTTATTCTTTAATTTAATCATAATTTGTCGATATCAATAATCTAGTCGATATAATTCCTTCCTAATTAAATACGTTTGGATCGAATATATGTAAACTTAGGTGACCGAGATGTACTCGAACAAATACAATACTTGTAAACTTAGGTGATTGAGATGTACTCGAACAAATACAATACTTATAAATTTAGGTGACTGAGATGTACTCGAACAAATTCAATACTTATATCAATATGATTGATGTGTGCTCAAACAAGTATAATATAATGACAATGACATCGTATACCTTTTAAGCAATATAACTTTCTGGGAAGAAATTTTGATATTGATAAAAAATAAACGAAAAAAGAATACATATTAAGATCACTAACTCATAAATTATTTATTTTAATTTTTTTTAATTTATCAAATATACATTTTATATTAATAAGATTACAAATATTAATTATAAATTTACATATATGAAAATAAAATACCTCAAATTCAAGAAAAATACATATTTAAATCTAAAATAATATTCCTTTTTATTATATTGCTATTTTTTAATGAGCATCTATTTACCAGTTGTTAAGTATATATACCTTTCGTACATCAATCATTCTCATCTCATCAATAAAAGGAAAAAGGAAAACCGAGTTATATAGAGTAAAGTCCAAAGGGAATACTGATGAGTGTGCAGTGATTTTTTTGGAAGTACGATGAAAAGAAGAAGAAAAAAACACTTATATAATAAGTTATTGAATGATACCATGATAAACAAAATGGTAAAGATAAGAAAAAGTGAAATAGAAGGATGATCGAAAGAAAAAAAGGTTAAATATTTGATACCTTTTACTCCCAATATAAGCAGAGACACAAGAGTGGAGTAGAGCACCCCAAAACAAGAGTAGAAGATACATGAGAGTGATGACATTCTCCATCTTCAAACTTGTTCTGTCATCATTCCTTCTCTGCACTTTCTTGCAGGAACCCACCAATGCCCTTAGAAAGGCAAGTAACCTCTGCATTGCATTTTATATTTTCACTGTTAATCCATTCAACAGATTTAACATAGAACATTTCATCATGGGTGCTCTGTTTTCAGACCTACATTGTGTACTTGGGAGGACACTCTCATGGTCCAGACCCTTCTCCCACTGATCTTGAAACAGCAACAAATTCCCATCATGATTTACTCGCTTCTGTCTTGGGAAGGTAACTCAACAAACACATTTGTTCTGTTAAATTAATGTTGTTGGGACATTCACATTAATTAAAGTTTGTAATTTTAACAGTGATGAGAATGCAAAGGAAGCAATCATGTATTCTTACAACAAGCATATTAATGGGTTCGCAGCCCTGCTTGAAGAGGAAGAAGCAGCAGAAATTGCAGGTAAGCAGATACTGTTTATGTGATCATTAGCATGCTACTCATTTTCTGCATATCTTGAAGCCAATTCATTTTGCACTGGAACAGAGAATCCGGAAGTAGTTTCTGTTTTCTTGAGCAAAGAGCACAAATTGCACACTACCAGGTCGTGGCATTTTCTGGGACTGGAAGAGGATGGAACGGTTTCAGAAGACTCCGCTTGGACCAAAGCAAGATTTGGAGAAGACACAATCATAGCTAACATTGATACAGGTATGCTTCATGTATGTTAGTTTAATTTCTTTTAGTCAAAAGCTTCCAAGTAACGACTAAAATTATTTTATTAACTATAAAGAAATCTCCAAACTATTAATATCTTCTTAATTTAATCATCATAATTTTAAAATGAAAATATCATTTAATCAAATTCTTTAACGCAGTTAACCATGTCTTATAACTACATTAAATAAAACACTTCCATTCCATTATTGGTGGTGCATTGTTAGTATCTTTATTCAATATCATTTCTCTCTAATTGATAAATTCATATTAATATTTGTAATGTCCATAAGTGTTGCATCTTTCATCACAGAGGAGTGATAAGTATACTTTAATTTAAAATCTTAAAATCTTTATAGAAAATAGTTTGCTATTGAAATTTAAATTTGTATCTACGTGTTGACTGATATATAGATAACCCCTTATTGAATACACTTTTATTCTAATTCACTTACTGTTGAGCAGGAGTTTGGCCGGAACACCCAAGCTTTAACGACGAAGGATACGGGGACGTGCCTCCAAAGTGGCGTGGGAAAGGTGTTTGTGAAATTGACAGTTTTAACACTCCACAGAAACATTTCTGTAACAGGTCATTTTTCTTTCTTATTTCATGAGAATCATCATTTACCTTTTTATTTCAATGATCATAAAGCGAGAGATTAGTTTGCCCATGTATTATTAGTATATTATTGCTACAATGTTTATCATTGAAAAACGGGGTGGTGGTATGGGTAACATGGTAGAAGCTAACATAGTAGAAGATTCAGGAAGTTGATTGGAGCAAGAATGTTCCTGAAGAATCGTGAGGCGGAAGTTGGGGAGATTGAGAGAAGATTCCGCAGCGCACGTGACTTCTTAGGACATGGGAGCCACACTTTATCAACTGCAGGTGGTAATTGTGTCCCTGGTGCGAACGTAGAACGTAATGGCAGAGGCACTGCTAAGGGAGGGTCCCCCAAAGCTCGCGTTGTGGCCTACAAAGCATGTTGGAATCGAGAAGACTTAGGAGGGTGCAACGAAGCAGATTTACTAGCAGCATTTGATCATGCAATTTATGATGGCGTTGATGTCATTTCCGCCTCTATTGGTTGGTCCGATCCCTACACAGAAGCTTTGTTAACCGATGGTATTTCCATTGGATCATTCCATGCAGTCGCCAAAAATATAGTTGTTGTTTGCTCCGCTGGAAATGATGGCCCCTCACCTTCATCTGTCACAAACGTTGCACCCTGGTCCTTCACTGTTGCTGCCAGCACCATGGACAGGGATTTCCTCAGCACCATTTCTTATGGCAACAAAAAACACATTAAGGTACCATCTTTCTATCCTTTCTCAACATGCATCTTCTTTTTTTTTGTTAACTTAATTTGATAGCATTTGTATTAGGTTGGTAGTCTTAATCGAGTCCAGCCACGACCCAACCGAAAGTTCTCTCCAATCATATTTTCTGTCAAAGCAAAACTTCGTGATGCCTCTGTTGATGATGCGTAAGATCTATTTTTATTTTTAATTTTATTTCCCAGCCTTGCATCAAACACTTATAATTGTTGCATCACATGTGTATGTTGGTGCAGGCGTTTTTGCAAACCGGGAACACTTGATCCTGCCAAAGTAAAGGGGAAAGTACTTGTCTGCCTTCGAAGTGATAAACTACAATCCGTTAAAGCGGGCGAACAGGGTAAACTTGCTGGCGCTGTGGCAGTTTTTGTGCAGAATGATAAGCAAAGTGGAAATTTACTTCTGGCTGAAAATCATGTTTTACCTGCTGCAAGTATAAATAGAACGCATACTGCCAATATTACAAGCGGCGGTCACAAGTAAAGTCATACATTAATCCCTCGTATTAATTCTGTGTGTGTGTATATAGTGAAGTACTTCATGAAGTTATGAATATGTTGTTCAGGGAAATGTTTGCTTACTTGAGTGCTGCAAAAACTGATCTAGGAGTAAAGCCAGCTCCAATCATGGCTGCATTCTCATCTAGGGGTCCTAGTCTGGTGCAACCGTTGATACTAAAGGTCTGTAATATATATTTACGTTTCGTTATACAAACATTGCAAGATGCATGATTTTTTATTTGTAAGGTACTTTGTTTCTTAATTTGTTTCAGCCTGACATAACTGCTCCGGGTGTGGGAGTAATTGCTGCGTTTTCACAAGCCACGGGTCCTTCTAATCTTCCATCAGATAGACGTAGGACTCTTTTCAATGTGCAACACGGAACCTCTATGGCTTGTCCTCATGTTGCTGGCATTGCTGGTCTTCTCAAAACACACCATCCTACCTGGAGTCCAGCGGCTATCAAATCTGCCATTATGACTACAGGTACAACATGCATGCTTCACAAAATGTTTTCTCGTACGCACAAAATACAAAATGTTCATGTGTACATGTTATTTGGAAAAAAATTGGTGCCTTATTAACCACCATGCTCTTAATTGATTTCAGCTACAACTCTAGATAACACAAAGAAACCAATTCAGAACGCATTTGATGAGGTAGCAACTCCATTTGAATACGGTGCCGGACACGTTCAACCTAACCCCGCGATAGACCCTGGTCTCGTTTATGATCTAAATACAACTGATTACTTGAACTTCTTATGTGCTTCTGGTTACAACCAAGCCCTTCTCAAGTTTTTTGCCAATTCGGAAGCCCCTTTCACTTGTTCAAAGCATTACAGAATTGAAGATCTTAACTACCCTTCTATTACAGTACATCATCCCACTCCAAAACTTAAACGTGTTATTACTCGCACTGTTACAAACGTTGGGCTTCCAGGCACATATGATGTGAGTACTCAGGCACCCAAAGGGATTAAGATTCTTGTTCAACCAAGTTCCTTGACTTTCGAGAAAACTGGAGAAAAGAAGACGTTTCAGGTTACTCTGCAGGCAACTGCAGTGCCCCATGGGTTACCCTTATTTGGGAATTTATCTTGGAGAGATGGCAAACACAGAGTAACCAGTCCAATCACAGTGCTTTAACCTTCGAAATTACTGTTGTCCTTGTTGTGTGGTGATGTCATTTGTGTGTTTTTGGGATTGGTGCTTTTTGGGTTGTGCTTATATAAGAGTGTTTCCTACTCCTTTTGTATTGAACTCTGTCACAGATATGTTCGGAATTTGAAGTTTTGAACTTTGTTGCATTGAGTTTTGTTTGTAGAAGGCATAATCACGTAAAGTGCCTTAGAAATTCAAGGGTTGAGACCCATCTCGAATTAATATTCAATAATTTCAGGGTTCAGACTCATCTCTCTATCTCTCTCTCCTATCTCTGTCTCTCCTCTGGCACCTTTTCTCCTTCTTTCTAGTGATGTTATGATAATGAAAAAATTAAAAAAAATTGTCAACTATATATAAAAAAATGATGAATTTTATAAAATTTAAATGAGTACAGAATAATAATTGGGAACGTCTGAAACAACTATATAAAATTTTAAGCAATTATACATAAATAAATAAAATTTCGTAACAATTAAAACACCCGGTTAATTTTGAAAATGTTAGTGAAATGAAATTAATAAAGTTAAAAAATATTTTTAAAAAACTATAAAAGCAAATATTCAAGTTTTAAAAAAATTCAAATGTTTACTTCCTTCCTTTAAATTAAAATAAAATACTTTTATACATTAATAATAAAGGTATAATACACTACTTAAATTAACTCACGTATAAAAAATATTAAAGTAGTAACACTTTGAATTTAGACATAGATCTTTTATATTTTTGAACTTCAAAACAATAATATTAAATTAATTAAAATAAGTTATGAAATAAAAATAATTATATAAAAATTCTTTGAAATAATATTCTACATAATAAAAAATAACAAATAAAATATTTTAAAAGGTAAAAATGGTCAAATGTGCATATTAGAAACGATTTGATACAACATCAAACGAAATTACGCAGAGTATAATTAAAGATATGATAAGATGTAAAGTAATATACAAATATGAAAAAGCTTTTAAGATATTCAATTAGTTGAATTGTTACTTGAGAAATAATGAAAATTGTTTAAATGAGATAAGTTTTTCAATATTATCTAGGGAATGAAGGGTTTGCAGGATTAAACACTTACATTGAGAATCAAACATTATAATGTGAAAAAAATAAATAATAAATAAAAATACTAAAAAGAAAGAGAAATAATTAAATTTGGTAAGAAGAAAAGTATCACATAATGTAACTCAACTTTGTGAATATAGAAAAAACCAAGCAGTTAATAGAGAAGAGAAAAAAAAATGTGTAGGAGAAAGAAAAATCATCAAACAAAATACTAAAAAGATAATATAAGCTATTAAGTTGTTGATATTTTAATAATTTAAACTGAAACAGAGAAATTATGATGACAAGTCATATATATATATACATTTTCATTCTCATCCTTATACTCCATTAAATAAAGTCAGATATCTATTCTGGTATCCGATCAACGCAGAATTTTTTATCAAAATATATGAGTTCGAAAAATACACACAAAAGTTAGTTTGTTTATCATCCCTAATTATTTTTAATACTAATTTTATTTTTATCATTTAATTTTCAAAAAAAAATACTAAAGTAATTTCAGAGTTGAATATTGAATAACCCCCAAATCCACATATTTATTAGAATCTCGGAAAAATAATATATGAAATCCAAGGAACCTAATTTCTCAAAAATCTCTCCCACCATTATCTCTTATGAATATTAAAAAAAGAAATCAAAATTATTTTCCACCACCTCACAAAAAAACAAAACAAAAATCAAATACTGCTATAAGAAACAAAACAAAAACACATAACAATTGAAAAATGCTTAATTGAAGAAATAAGGGGGAGTACGAGGGATGAACCCAACTTAATTTTTCTTGATGGTTTAAAGTTGAATGATTTTTGGCACTTGCACTTGTTCTATTTCTGAATGGTCATTTTCTTTGTAATCATTTTTCCAATAATAAGTCTTTCTCTCCATTAACAAAAGCCTATCATGTGCCGTTTATAACTCTCACGCGTGCAGTGAACAATCATTCAAATCTCAACTTATCCAATCAAGTTCTATGCACTCCCATTTCTTTTTAGGTTTTTAGTTATAACTCTCATTCCTAATTTGTCTTCATTTTTTACGTTTGTATGAGCAATATGTTATCATGATTTTTCACTTTAAGGAGTTTATTTCTAGCAACTCTTTCTTTGAAGGTTACACCATTAACTTAGAGTGGAGGGGTGTACCGGAACAAGTTCCCTAATCGAGGACAAGGGGAGTTGTCAGTTTTTACAAACGATATCAATGTTCTGATTCCGATCCAAATCTGTCTGACAGACATAATTAAAAATAATCACCGTGTTTTCGAGATATTGTCTATTTTGGAACAACGTGAAATTTTATCACGGTTTTATCCTTAAAAAATATCTCGAAGAATGAAGAAAAATAAAAATATTATATTTGATCTCAACTCTTAAGTAATGTGAAACTTATCAGATATACCAAAACATTAATAATAATAGTTCTTCAAAATAAACTAATTCAAACAAAAGAGAGTTCTGTGCAAGGAACAATGTAGGAAAAATATACCCTCTCACTAGAATTTATAATATCACATCCACTGTAACACATCATATTATGTTCATATTATCTTAACAATATTTGTATTATTTTAGGATGTGTTGTCAACTATATTACATCTTAAAGTTACTGTTATCTATTTAATTATATTGAGTTGATTTTTAAAAAATTAATGAAAAAAATATAAAATATTAAAAAGGTAATGATGAAAGAAAAGGCACTTTTACATGGAAACACTTTTTTCCCCTTTAGAAATTTAGGATATTTTCACAAAGAGGACACATTACACGCGTAATGGTTATCCTCCAACAACCCTATCACGACTTTGAGTCAAGGCAAAGAATTGATTGTACAGAGGTTTCATTGTTTATACTTATTTACATATTAAGTATCACATTATATTTGTTTTATTTACATTTTTTAAAAATTTAAATAAAAATAAATTGGTTTCTGTTACTTTTAATTTAAATTTTACACATACAATTTAGCAAACAAAAAAGCAAATAAGAATATATATTCTTAAATCAAATATACGAATGTCAATAAAATATGGAACATGCTTTCTATAAATAATATTTTTATCATTAGGTGGATAGTAGAATAGTTTAACATAATATAAGACTTCAAAAGAAAGAATATGGAAGTTTGTAATATGTTGCAATATTGTTACAATCCCTTTCGATATCCGTAGATTTTCGATATAAATCACTCCCTCACCAACTTCATAAACTAGCAACCAACACAAGTTATGATAAGCACATTCAAATAAAATTTCAAACCCAACCAACATCGCATGTAACGTAGGAATACACTCCAATATGATGAAATTTTCTGATTTATATAGATTATATAAAACATAGGATTGAAAAAAAAATCACAAATAGATATCCAAACACAATTCACCATAAAATATAACATGTTTGATTATATAGATTGACACTAGTACGAGGAAGGGAAACACGACGACGGTTATTTTCAACTTTTGTCTTCGGGTATGCACCCCAAACATATACAAGCAAAATAAAAATGCAGTTATTTATTCCTCGGTTATGAACCCGAGACATATTTAAGAGTTACTGTCTGACCAGGCCTAATTGGGTATCAGAAATAAATAAAAAAATTAAATGTACTTTCTGCCTCGGGTTTGGTCTAACTAGGATAGAAAGCGAGATTTATTGTCTCGGGTCTGGTCTAACTGAAGCAGAAAGTGAGATTTACTGTCTCAGATTTGGTTCAACCGAAGCATATTAGTTATTAAAAAAATCGAAATAACCTTATGACTCGGTTTTGGTTACAACCGAGGCATAAAGGTGTCCTTTTCTTTTTAAATTCTAGTCTTGTTTCTTTCATATCCAATACATTTAACCTGCAAATTTTTAACTAGAAAACCAAAACCAGTCAGAAACAAAAGCCAAATGCTATTCAAACAGAAAATGTGGCAAAATACCTAAATACTATTCATATTAATGTAGTATTCATTACAATCTCATATGCTACCATAAACCAATATACTAAGTACTATTATACATTTGTATAATGTACTTTGCACAAGTTATCCTTAAATATTTGATGGACTTGGTGGGGATTGATGTAGTGATACTAAATCTCTGCACACAAGATAATAATTTAAATTAGTTTATAAACTAAGACAAAAATGCAAATAAATATTTGATATAGTGAAATTGTTACCGTTTTCCAACTACTTGTGATAAGAGCACGTACAATGATTGATATCCATTGCATTACATAGTAATCATACTCATATGAGTTGATTTGTAAATTACACTACAATAAATGCACAATTATAAGTAATTGAGGAAAAAAAGAAATTGAATAATTATAATATTGTGGTGATTATTGTAGAATGTTTACAATAAATAATAATGAATATAAACAAGGAAATTTGGTGACTTTATAAGTTTCCCTCAATCGAATCTAATTGAGTTTATGATGGAGGTATTATCATTTTTCAAATGGTAGAAAGGAATATGAGTTTTGAGTCTTCTTTTCATACACTAAGAATGAAAACATTGACATATGTTCCTTTGAGTTTGTGAACATATTTAACATTGATACAGGATCATTTAAATTTTTGGATGTGTTTGAATAAGTCTCTTTATAATCATTAATAAGAGGAAGTGGAGTAATATGTGACTATGGTTTGATTTTGCAATATCAAACCGAATATAACTAAAGGGGATAAGAAAGAAAGAAAAAGTTATGAAACCTTAACTATATCTTGTTTCATAAAGATAATTAGGGTTGTAAAACTTCGTTTTTTCTTATTGTTAAGGTTCGAGGTGTTTGCAAAATCAATAGATCACGTAATTTTAATTCACAACATTGACTCAATTAAAAATATATTTATTTTGAATACTCAATAGTACAATTTTTTTTAATACATAGTCAATTGAAAATACTAAATTTTTAAGGGCTTATTAAAACTTAATTGTATTGTTTTTTTAATGAGATATAGGCATGTGTAATGAAGATGTAAACTAATAATTTTGTTACTTCACTTAACCACAAAATCAAAGGACAAAAGTTCAATTGAAGAATATAAAAATATTATCAATAGAACAAAAATATTAATGAAAAGTATCTGAATTGATAAATGACTTAAAATTAAGTCATTTTATAATAATTTGAAAATAATAATGTTACTTGCATAGTAGACTTTCAATCATATATTTATTTATTTATTACACATTTTTTTTCTTTTTATGAGAAATTTGTTATAAAATTTGTATATATTAATAACATTTGATTGGGAATGATATATGCAAAAGAAGACATATTAGAGTATTAAAAGTAAAAAAAGAAAAAGAAAAAAACTTTTTACAAGAAACAATTTCTATATAGATATCAAAACCTTTTCTTCAGATATTCTATTCATAAAGAAACAAAAGATATTTAATGTCAGTGTAACTTACAATATCCTTTATCAAAATTTAAAAATAAACTTTAATTAAAATACTACAATTATTTTTAATATTTAGTCATTTCATTATATTTTAAAGATTAAAAAGTTCACATTATTTATATTTTTAGCATAACACATCCACTTTAACTTTCAGAAAAAGTAGAGTGTAAATGCAATGCGTTTTGGGTCAATCATTTATGTACGAACATTCACATTGAACCCGAGAAGCTTTTTGCTATAGTATTTTACTATATAACTCCCTCTCTATGTCCAACATTTTTGTAGTATACCAAACCTTAAACACCAACTACCTCAAACATGGTCTTCACTGTGCTTTCAGTATCTCTCTGTTCATTCTTAGGCCTCCATTTCTTCTCCCTACTTTTCACCACTTTTTCTTTTGCTGCCACCATTGATGAAAACCAAGTGAGGGAAGCAAGTGCTTTACTTGAGTGGAAAGCCAGCTTTGAAAACCAAAGCCAAGCTTCTCTGTCTTCATGGAGTGAAGGTGTGAGTCACTGCAAGTGGAAAGAAATCATCTGTGACAGATCCAACTCTGTCACCTCTATAAATGTAGCAAATCATGGCCTAAAAGGTACTCTTCACACTCTCAACTTCTCATCTTTTTCCAATCTGCTAACTCTGGATGTCAGTAACAACAGTTTCAGTGGTACCATTCCTCACCAAATTGCTAACTTGTCCAGAGTTTCTGAGTTGATAATGAATAACAATAATTTTAGTGGTCCAATCCCCATTTCCCTGACCAAGTTAGCTACCTTGAAGATTCTAAACTTGAAATACAATAGCATTTCTGGCCCTCTTCCTGAAGAGATTGCAGAATTGAGAAACTTAGAGCGTCTGTTATTTCAATCAAATCACCTTTCTGGTACCATTCCTCCAACAATTGGAAGGATGGCCAACCTGGTTGAACTTAATCTGCAACTCAACTCTATCAGTAGTACAATCCACCCTTCGATTAGAAACTTGACAAATTTAAAATTCCTCAGGCTCCAACAAAATAGTCTCTCTGGCCCCATTCCACACTTCATAGGAGAGATGACCAATTTGCATGTTCTTGAACTCGATCAAAATAGTCTTACAGGACAAATTCCTTCCAATATTGGAAACTTGACAAAGATGGTTAATATGTCCCTGGCCGGTAACATGCTTTATGGACCAATTCCTCCCTCCCTTGGAAACTTGGTCAATCTAATGGCCTTAGAACTTTCCAGGAACAATCTTTCCGGAGTTGTTCCTTCCACCTTGGGAAATTTGACAAACCCCATCTTTTTCATTTTGTCAAAAAACAAACTTGAAGGCAGATTACCACCAGGAATGAATAACTTCACCAATTTGATGAACTTACAACTGGCTGAAAATAGTTTCACTGGCCCTCTGCCACAACAAGTTTGCCTTGGTGGGTCACTAAAGACTCTCACTGCTGAAGGTAATCATTTCACGGGTCCAGTTCCAAAAAGCCTGAAAAATTGCTCCAGTCTTACTAGACTCAAACTAGAGGGAAACTTTTTGAGTGGGAATATATCAGATGATTTTGGTGTTTATCCATTCTTGAAATACATTGATCTGAGTGGGAATAACTTTTACGGCGACATTTCTCCAAATTGGGCAAAGTGTCCTCTCCTCGAAAGCCTTATAATGCCCAACAACAACTTAACCGGTAGTATCCCACCAGAACTCAGCCGGGCACCCAAGTTAGCAGAACTTAACTTGTCTTCAAACCATTTAACAGGGAGAATTCCAAAAGAACTCGGGAAGCTGACATCTTTACTGGAGCTATCCGTAAGCAACAATGAACTTTCTGGCTCCATTCCTGTAGAAATAGGTGCTTTGTCCAACCTTAACATTCTGGAGCTTTCATCGAATAGTTTAGATGCTGCAATTCCAAAACAGTTGGGAGAGTTATTCAAGTTGATTCGCTTGAACTTGAGCAGCAACAGATTGACAGAAAGCATTCCCTTGGAATTGGGTCGTTTGCAATCTCTTGAAAGCCTTGATCTTAGTGTCAATCTGTTAAATGGAGAAATACCATCTGTAGTTGCAAGTATGCAGAATTTGAAAACGCTAAACCTCTCTCACAACCATCTCTCTGGAGCCATTCCATCTAATTTTAAGGATGGCTTGACAAAGCTTGACATATCTAACAACCAATTGGAGGGTCCAGTTCCTAACACTCGGGCCTTTCGCAATGTTTCATTTGATGCATTGAAAGGTAATAAAGGCTTGTGTGGAAATGTCACCGGTTTGGTGCCTTGTAACAGTCGTAATGGTAAAGTGAAAAGAAATGTCACCATGTTGGCATTAGTCCTTACTTTGGGTGCTCTGCTTCTGGTAGTACTCGTGGTTGGAGTTTTGTTGTGTATTTGCAACAGAAGAAGAACAGCAACAGAAGGCAAAAAGAAGGACGCTAAAGAAGAAGAAACTCAGGATAATTATGCCATATGGAGTTATGATGGAAAACTAGTGTATGAGAATATCATTGAAGCCACAGAAAATTTTGATGACAAATATCTCATTGGAGAAGGAGGGTCTGCATCTGTTTATAAGGCTAAATTACCCACAGGACAGATTGTTGCTGTGAAAAAGATCAATGCTGCACCCGATGAAGAAACACCGGATTTAAAAGCTTTTATGACCGAGGTTAAAGCCTTGGCAGAAATCAAGCATCGTAACATTGTGAAGTCACATGGATATTGTATACATCCACGTTACTCCTTTTTGGTTTATGAGTTCCTTGAGGGTGGTAGTTTGGATAAAGTACTCATGGATGATGCACGTGCAACGACGTTTGATTGGAACATGAGGGTAAAGGTTGTTAAAGGTGTCGTAAATGCTTTGTATCATATGCATCATGGTTGCTTTCCTCCTATCATTCATCGAGACATATCAAGCAAGAATGTTCTCATAGATTCTGAATACGAAGCCCGCATTTCTGACTTTGGAACAGCTAAAATTTTGAATCCTGATTCTCGCAATTTAACCGCTTTTGCAGGCACATATGGGTATGCTGCACCAGGTTAGACACTTTTTGTTCTTAAGCATTGAATGACTAATAAGTTCTTCTGCTACTTATTGTATAACATTATTTTCATATATTTGGTGAATTACAGAGCTTGCTTATACCATGGAAGTGAATGAAAAGTGTGATGTGTTCAGTTTTGGAGTGCTTTGTTTTGAAATAATGATGGGAAAGCATCCAGGAGATCTCATTCCATCGTTTTTTCCGTCCTCTGAAACAGCATCAGTGTATAATTTGCTGTTGAACGATATGTTGGACCAAAGATTACCCCTTCCAGAGAATCCAGTTGCTGAGGAGGTGATTTTGATTGCCAAAATAACATTTGCTTGCTTAAGTGAAACTCCTCGTTTTCGTCCAAGCATGGAACAAGTCTATAACGATTTTCTGATGCCAAAATCATCTTCACTCAATTCACTCTCCATCATCACACTTGCTCAACTTGTCAATGATTGAACCTTCTTTTCTGCTGCGTTGTAAGGTTTTCTTACATTCATGTTTTCTGTAAGCGTGTTTGATGTAGTTTCTGCAATCGTTATGTTTGTTTCATCAAATAAAAAATGTGATTTTAAGGGGGAAGTGATGTTTTTGGTTTTTATAAAAAAAATTAAATATGTTTTTGGTCGCTCAACTTTAAGTGAAAATTGAAATTAATTCCTCCTCGAAATTTTGACCCAATTTATTCTTCTAACTTCACAATTGCGTAAATTTAGTCATTTCAAGCAAATTTTGTTAAATTTATTTAACATATCAATGCATTTCATGATAGCATATGAGATGTTTACACCGTTTGACACATTTTTGCTTCAATATTAGCTAAAAAGTTATCTTAAAACGCATTTGAAAAGTCAAATAAACTTAATAAAATCTGGTCAAAAAAATTAAATTCACGCAATTTTGAAGTTGAGAGACTAAATTGAGTCAAAGTTTCGAAGAAAGACTAATTCCAATTTTCACTTAAAGTTGAGGGACAAAAATATATTTAACCACAAAAAAAAAAAAAAAAATAATTTTTAAGGAA
>Ga0214545_1004294_pt1 | contig 26757 bp, 11 predicted proteins | sample CNSS4metaG_FD_160064 | JGI IMG/M metagenome (GOLD analysis project Ga0214545, IMG submission 160064) | Root nodule microbial communities from cowpea collected in UCLA plant growth center, Los Angeles, California, USA - CNSS4 | ecosystem: Host-associated > Plants > Roots > Nodule | place: USA... | reverse complement strand
TATGTGCTTATATTGGGTATAATGAGGGTTTTGGTATGGAATTTGGTAAGGATGACTCAATCTCGAATTGGGGTAATATGAATGGATGAAATAACATGATTGATGTTTGCTAGCCATTGTTTTATGCTGGGCAATGATCAAATTCTGTTTTGGTATTGTTTGTGGCGAATTGTGTGCGTGAACAGACTTGAAACCCTGCAAGTCTCGCCCAAGCGGGTCCTCCTCGCCTAAGCGAGAGTTGCAGAGTCTCACTTTGAGTTTTAGTTCGTGGTTCTCGCCTAGGCGACTAGGAAAGGGGTTGAGCGACATGGTCTCTCGCTCAGGTGAGAGGCACTCACCTAAGCGAGGTCGCGAGGAGACTTGGGAGTTTTGAGCGCGACATCTCGCCCAGGCGAGATGGTTTTGGAGTTCTGAGCGAAGTGCATGCTCGCTTAGGCGAAAATGGCTCGCCTAAGCGAGATCTCAATATGAATTGAAGTGGGTTGCTTGAATCTTCGTTCAGGCGAGGTGTGGGTTAGTTTGAGTGAAGGTATGGCTCGCCTTAGATCGATAGTCAAGATGAGTCGTTCGAGATCGAAGGATGGGCTAACTCAAGTCATGCTCAAGGATAGAATTGAGTTTGCCTTAAAATAGATATGAAATTGCTTTATCCAAACACAAGAGAAAAGGCGTCTAAGAAAGCTACAAATTGGCCCCTCTAAGTGTTTCACCTCCAATTACTAACATCACAGACTTTATCCATAACACGATCAATGATTTTATTCAACATAAGCTACTATAGACACTTGTACAAATGTTCAAACTTTAACAATGTCAAAATGCAAAGATTGGTCTTGTAGCGTCTATACTTATTACACAATTACAAACATCTATGGAGGTTATTCTAAGAGAAATAACTCAACCTGAGGTAATGGTTAGCCCACCACATCAACATACAACTCAACCCTTGAAATCTGAAACACCCAACCATCCACCACTACCACAATCACGAAGAATGAACAAGTGATATAAGTAGGAATTTAAAAGAACATTTTAAAATGGAGATAAAGAATAAATAGGAATAAATACAAGAAGAGTTTCTAAAAACCAAACACAAGAAAAGATTACAAAAAGCTTTAAAAGAAGATTCACAAAAGGCAAGCTTAAAGAGATGGAACTAGAAATTAAGATGCATGTAAATTTGTAAGTCTCTTAGAGTATATAATATTCTAAAGGAATCAAAGAATATTCTAGAATCTAAAAGACACGTGTGGATACATATGAGAAGACTTTAAGTTAGTTAGAAGTTACATGAAGAGTTTCTAACTTTCACGTGTCATTAACAAAGTCTATTTGAATGTTATAACTACTTCATCTGCATTTTCCTTTATTTAAGGGTCACTCATGTGCTTCCATGTAATTAACCCTATATGTATCTCCTTAATTCAAGGAAAAACCCATGTGATAATCAAGAGTTAACTAAATGTTAAACAAAAGATTAGTGAAACAAAAGTGTACTCGTTAGCTTAATTTGGCTAATGATCACACAAGGTGTCATCATTATTACACTTAGGATATATTTCTTTTGCTCACATTGCTTGTAACCAACTTATGACCATTCCATTCTCTCTTTAGTTATGACCTTCATGCTATAAAGAAGTGTCAAAGCCTTTTGTAAGCACACTTTTGAGGATTTAATACATATTGAATTTTTGAGACAACTTTGAGAGTCTTAAGAAATTTTACTCTTATTTTGATTTGTGGTTTTTTTTTCTAAATGGTGAGTCCTCATCGCACTTATCATTTGGGATTTCTTCAAAATTTATTATGATCATCATCCTTCTATGATAAGTATAAAATCAAATAAGGGTATAAGTGAGTGCAATAGACGAATCATGCATGGACAAAGGGAGTAGATGTTTGGTGCAATGACATAGGGAAGGTGATATTTGTTTACACATAATAGACGCTATGTGGTTACACATATTAGACGATAGGTAGCTCAATGTTGTAGACGATATATGAATAAGGAAGGAAGAAATATGATGCATGTGTCAGAGAGATAGGCAAGACACATGTGGATGAGAGAATTATGACGTGGAAATTGATTGCCATAATAATACATTTTTTTTTCTTGAGCTATAAAGAGACAAATTTGGTCATCAAGTTTTATTTTACAAACCCTATTCTTTCACCTCAACCATTTCTCTCTCTCTCTCTCTCTCTTACCCTCTCTATTCTCGGATTTTGTATTATTCGGGATTGAGGATCTTAAAGCATCATAGAGGTAGTATCACGAGAAGCAAGCCTTTCGATTGAATAGAACTTAAAATAGTTTTAGTGAAAACCTCAAGAGAAAGCTTAAGTCAAATAAGGGAAACTAATTGTTTCATTGATGTTCTTTTTGTTTACTATTTGCAAGATCACTTTTGTATGCATTGTGGAGTTTGCTAATGTTGTGTTTTTATTGTCACTTCTAATTTCAAAGTCTTGATGTTTGATAAAAATGATTATGGGTGTTTAATGAGAGTGTGTTGTGGTGTTTGTATTAAGTTGCCACTAGAATGATGAGGTATGAAATGGTGAGCCATGTTAAAATATAATGTTTTTGAGTTTTTTACCCTAGTTATAACATTATGATTCTTAAGTATGTCAGTTGAATACAGTAGTTGAAATTTAAGAAAAATATTTTATAAACCTCATAAAAAATTTGTTAAGATTTTAAAATAAAAAGGATATTCAAGTAGGTCACCGGGTAAGTTGAAGTAGTCAAGCATAATGCCACTAGTATAGGTAAAATTATAAATGCATTGGCAAGCAAGTGAATTTAGAATTATTTGGCTTAAGGATAAACCCTTTTTATAACCTAAATTAAAATTTACTAAGTTTTTAATAGAGAAATAATTTGAATAAAGTCAATAATACTAAACTGAAATACTTGTCTCTTTCGCCGTATTGAAAAACATCATTCCCACTTATTATTTTTGACATTGAGATTGGTATTCTTCGTCTTCTCTCTTGAACTTGGCCTTTGCATGATGATGTATGAAAATGACAAAACTTTATGCTTTGTTCCCTTTGTATTTTGATTTATGTGTGATGATGAAGCATGTATATATGGGCTGATTTTTTGTATGAGTTTTATATATTTAATATTTTTAATTTATGAAAAAGAGCAAGAAGGAGAAAGAGAAGAAGTAGAAGAGGAAGAAAAAGAAAAAGGAGAACGAGAAGGAGAAGAAGAAAATAAATGTGAAGAAGGAGAAGACGAAGAAAGAGAAGAATAAAAGATTTGGTGAAGATCTGAAAAAAAATGAATTTATGTCTGTTGTTTTTGTAACAAGTGTAAATTTACGTTTGTTATAAATGCAATAGATGTAAATTTATGTCTCCTACAATTACGTCTGACCTGCAACAAAGTGTTAGTGATTCTAGCAACATTTGAAAATGATATATATAAGGTATAAGTTGTTCTTAAAATCAATTAGGTGCATGAGAAACACCAAAGTAAAATGTGATTAAGATATATTCATACGTCGTGAGTGCATGTATTATTTCAAATTTTATAACTCAAAGACTAAGAAGGAAACTTGACCTTCCATGTGAAGAAAATTATACAAATCAATAATACATTTGTGAAAAGATTTAAATATTTCATTATGAAGTTCACAAATTTTATATCTTATGAAGATCATACAATAACGATCATATTGTATAGACTTATATAAAGTCAAAGTTTCTAGTTGTTCAAAACCACATATAATATAATGCATATATAATTTGGCATAACTTTCAAATATAAGCTATGTGTCTAATCAATTCTCAATGGAAATTTGCAAAATGTTTTTATTTCTCACTTTATGAAGTTGTGCTTTTTGTGAGGAAGTTATCTACATGTCTTATCTTTTAGATTTACCTTCCTTAAAACAACATATTTTATTTTGTAGCCATAAGTGGCAATAAGAATTCTGGGTTCATAATGGTAAGGGAAGATTAAGAAGGGATAACCGAGAGTGTTTTATGTACTCATTATATCTAGAAGTGGTTTGTGTCTCAAGTACTTTGTTAGTTGTCGAACTTCAAGTTTGAAATCAAGTCAACCCTCCTAGAGGAGTAAATAAAGAATCTTTTGATAATCATGTTGGTGAAGATTAAACTAAAACGATAATAGGGCAGGTGGATATGGGTTTGACTATCTCATCCTCATTACTGATGTAAAAATTTATTCACATCCCCATCCTTATACCCAACATCCAAAAAGGACGTATCACCCATGAAGGGAACCCCAAAACAGAGATATGTCGTAAATACATCATTTCATTCACCCCAAACATTATTCATATACATATATAAACAATCTCACATTTTGTACATCATTTCACCCGTATAAACATGTATATGTATATATAAACATGTATAGAAGCATGGAATAGAACACACATAATCGCACTCCTAACACATTGTTGCTTGATAAAGCTCCTCTCGCTTGAGCAACCTTCTCAACATTAATAAGGTTTCAACCATTTCGCTTGAGCTACACATTTGTCTCTTGACAAAATGTAATCCAAGAGTAACACCCTCTCATGGTTCTTCTTGCTTCATTAACCCTCTTGTCGCTTAAGTGTTCATCACTTGGGTATTATGACCAACACTTTAGTGACACTACCTCGATTTAAGAATACAATAAGATTCAAAAGAAACTCCATTGTCATAGGACATTTAAGCATATATTCAATGCTTGAGTATCCAAGTCACATGTTACATACTACCTCATGTTATGATAAAGGTACACCTCATTTACGTCATGATTAAGCATTTAGAACCAATGCTTGAGTCATAAATCATATTGTTGGAGCAGTTAGCATAATGCCTGAGTAATATGCATGTAGCAAAGAGAGCAACATCTAAACATCTATAACACACTAGTTACTAGCGAATAATCGATCTATACTCCACATTGCTTTAGTGGTCATCATATGATAAGTGACTTAACACATTATATGATAACACATCGTTTCAGTGATATCAAATATGAGAACAAGTCAAACAAGCAAAAAAAAGTGTTTTCTCCACATTCACATTCAATTTGTACACTTTCTAAGTTTAACATTGGTGTAAAATAAACACTCAAACGAAATAATACTCAAATTCATACATGAGATCATAAACATCTTCAAATATTGTATTATCCACACAATTTCCACAAGCATACAACTCATATTTTTTGTTTTCATATGCATATCTTACAAAACAATCACTTCATTACAAAATTTGAAATATTAGCTTTCCTTATCTAGATTTATGTTTGACGTTTTGTAATAATAGTTTGTCTATTCTTCTTAGAAAACCCACAATCCATGTAAGCCCTTAAACAATAATACAATCTCTTAACCAACACATTTTACAAGAGAAGAAAAAAATTTATTGAACACTAAGAAAATATGAATATACTCATTAGAATCAAACTTTAATATGATAGAATAAATCGTTGTCAAAATCTCTTATTTACTTAGAAAAGAAATAAAAAGAAAGAAGAAATTTTCTAAATTAAAGATTTTGAAGATTTTATAAATTCTATTTATAGACTTTTTTTATATATTTATTTTAAAATTTATTATTAAAATATTTTAAATCGTTCAAATCACATTAATTATCACTTAATACACTTTCTAAATAAGATCATCTTAAGCATTACTATAAATTTTAACATCTTAACTATATTAATATCCTAACACTTAATACACTTTCTATTAATTTTTTTTTATCTGTTTGTTGCTTTTGATTTTGTAATATTAACTTTAAAAAAAAAATGTCCCTATAATTGCTTGGTAAGAATGTAAAAATACTAGTTATACATGACCTAAAACAAGTGTATACAAGTTGCTAACATAACAAAATTAGTAAACAACAATAACTATTTTTAAAACTTAGGGCTACCGCTATAAATAAAATTAAAAAATAACAATAAAAATATGAAATCATTAAAGAATAAGATTAGTACTGAAATAAATTAGAATAGAAAATAAATAACACCGCATTCAAGTTAAATTTTAAAATAGAAAAACAAAATTTCCTGGTGATATATATTCAGAGAATATTGCACTGTACAATATGCAGCCAGAAAACCACGTTCAGCCATCATCTGCTACCGTCAATAAGATAAGCAAAAGTAATCAAACACCCACGCGCTGTAATTTAATTATTATTACTATTATTATTATATTATACAAATTAAAAAGGATCCTTATCTAAACAATTTATTCCAACTTTATGAAGTCAAAGTTTGATTGCTTGAATTTATTTCAGATAGTGGGGTGCAATATAGATATACATTTCACATGAAATACACACTTTGAAAATAAACTAAAATCATTGAATATGCATAGTAGTAGTTTAAATCAATCAAAATAAATTATTTAGAGTTATCGTTAACAAGTTCTATAAATTGTTAACATGTATTAAATGTTAATTACATTTAGGCTTGAACATTTTTTTTTATATATATATATATATATATATATATATATATATATATATATATATCAAGATTAAAGATTCATAAATTTTAATTATTCTGCATATGTCATGAAATTAAAGAGAAACCGATAAAAAATTAACAAGAAAAAATACTAGATAATAAGTTGATAAAAAATATCAATATTAGTTTTTTTTTTCTTGCCTTTTTACCTTAACCTTAAAATTTACTTATTCAGTTCAATAGTGAGTTTGATAAATAAAAAATTTAAAAAAAAACAAAAATTATCTCATTTTCTTTTCTGTGTATAAAAGGAGATAAAACGTAATCACTTTTTTTTAAAAAAAATTAAAAGAAAATTCTCTTCCTTCTATTTTTAAGTTTTATTTTTTTCCTGTAAAGATTCTACGAATAAGGTTCTTAATCTTTTGAATAAATACAATTTTTAAAGTGTTAGTGACCGTTTATCTCACATAGAATGATGAAGTGCAAAACAAATAGGCTAAGCCTTTTGGGGAGCAGAAGGAAAAAGCTCCCAAAACGCAATTATTTAAAAGCACGTTTACCAAAGAAGGGATTCCCACAAATCTGAATTCGTCCAATAGAGTTGAGACGTGGTTGGTCTCCTTGTCAGCATTTGTGTTGTCAAAATGAAGTTTACGAAAAGTCAACAACTCACGCATCTTCCACAGTCTTCAATTCCTTGTAATCAATCATTAGGAGACACATAGTTTTACAATTTTTAAGAAATTTAAATTATTTTTATTTTTTATTTTTTCTATTGATTAAATATTTTGTTTCAATTAAACAATTTAAAAGTTGAATGATCTATTAAACCATGTGTTAAAATTGAATATTTTCTTGTAGTAGATTATTACATTAAACACAATTTGCTTCTATTTTTTGTATGTTTTTCCCTTTTTTTTTTGTAATTGTGTGAGAGATCTAGGTTATCTCTTTTATGGAATGAGCTATTTCAAAAAATGTTACTTCCATAAAAATTGAAAGAGAATAAATTAGGTTAACTTTTCAAGTTGAAGAAACCTGTTTTTTTTTTTTTAATATGGGTTTAACATAGTTCTTTCAAACTAGGATCCATTTCCTAAAAAGGTTTAAAATGTTTCAATTGAAATTTTAGGATAGAGTAACCCGTATCAATTTTAAAATTCACAAAAAACAAAAATCACCTAAAATTGTTGAAATGAAGGAGTCATTGAGTCAATGACCCAACCTATTTCAAACACACAAGAAAATATAGTTAAAAAAACATAAATAAAGCACTATATGAATTGACCAAACTTTATCTCTTAAATTCTAAATGTATGAATTGATGCATCATTCCTCCATAAAATATTTAGTCGTTCATTATGTGATGGATATTTAGTAGATAGAGACTAAAAAGAATTTTGATGATATGGTTGGCAAAAGCACCAAAGTGGTGCAATTTTTTTTGTTTAAATTCTTTAAAATGGTGCAAATTTTTAGAAATGGGTAAGTCATACCAACTTAGTACGATTTCAATGTGAAGAAATTGTGCCAACTTGGTACAATCTTATTGTGAAGAAGTCGTGCCAACTAGATACAACTTCGGCGTACTGTGATATAAACTGAAGTTGTGTTCATTTGGTACACTTCAGTACATTACAATTTTTTTATTTATTTTAATTGAAGTTGTGTCAGCTTAGTACCACTTCAGTACATTGTGATATAAACTGAAGTTGTGTTCATTTGGTACACTTCAGTACATTACAATTTTTTTATTTATTTTAATTGAAGTTGTGTCAGCTTAGTACGACTTCAGTACGTTGTGATATAAACTGAAGTCATACTAGCTTGATACAATTTCAATGCGTTATAAGTTTTTTTTTACTTTTAATTGAAATCATGCTAGCTTAGTACATTTTAGTAATTCAAAATCATGTCAAATTGACACAATTTCACAATGAAGCAGTACCAAACTGGGATGACTTCTCTATTTTTTAAATTGTACTATTTTATTAATTTTGAAAAAACTAATTGCACAAGTTTGATGATTTTTATGATATGATTTATAAAAAAGGGGCAAAGATTATCAAATTCAAAAAAATTTGAATATTTTTATTTTCTTTTATAAATTATTGAATTTTTTTTAGTTCCATACAAAATTTTTTAACCTTCTTAGTCATATCAATTTTTTTATTTCTCTCAAAATGCACTATTTCATGAATAAAATCAAAATAAAAAAATTAACAAAAAATTATAGACAAAACAATAAAATGATAAATGTTAGCTTCAAATGCTCTTATTTAAAAGTCTATCAACTATATACCTAATCATTAAGCTAAAAATTTTCTTTTGAGACATAAATGAAAACTTATTAATATATATATATATATATATATATATATATATATAAAACATTAATAAAATTTTTATTATTTTTATTTTTATTACCGTGTGTGAAATAAAATTAATAATATAGGTTATTGTATATTAAAATCTGCGTATATAAGGTGATAGCATAATAATAAACCTATTATTCTATATTTTATTAATATTCTTATGAAAACGTATATATTAATATTATCAAAAGAAATAATTAGTATTAATTACTGATAAATATATAACATCCCGATTTCATAATTTTTATACTATAAAACAAAACCTTAAATTTTGATAATTCAGAAGTAGATGATAATAATAGGCTAGTATAAAGTAACAGTATAGTCATCCTCAAAATAACTATACATATACTGTCTAATGCATACAGCCCATACAAAGCAAAAAGGGTTACACAACACCCAAAACATCTAAGCGGAACAAAAGGGTGACAACTACCGCTGGAAGCGTCCAAACACCACTTAACTCCTGTCTAGGAGGGGTGTATTCTCACCTGCACCTTTATCTGCTCATGCCATTCAATAAGGACGATCATTGCAAAAGTGGAAGACACAGAACACATATATACAAGAAGGGTAAGCTAACTTAATTCAGAATAAATCATACAATTTAATAGTTAAGCATCAATCAGGGTTGATCACACAATTATCAGAATCATCCAATTCACCACGACCATAACACAATATCACCATTCTAGACTCGATATCCGGATTATGTAAGTGACATTGGAGGTCTTGGTGGTTTGCACTTGTGACGGTTCCCAAACTCTGCAGAGTTTTAGGCACAAGGGGTATTCACCCAACCACTCCCAAGGTAAGCCCCCTTCACGTCTATGACGGGTCCATAGACTAGGACCTCCTGCTACTCCCCCCGACATAATCCATTATACTCTATATGAGTCTTAATGGTTATTAGGAGAAGAGAGTTGGATTGTAGAGAAACTGAGAGAGAGAGGGGTGTTGGGTTTCTGTTTAAGGGAATAACTGAAAAATAAGGGTATTACAAAATACACTATCCCATATAATTGAGAAGGATGATTCCAATAATACGAGTAATTGAGATTCATGTTGATTTTGAGCATCTATTAAATATATTTTAGTCATTAAAATTTATATATATATATATATATATATATATATATATATATATATATATATATATTCGAAGTGTGAAAAATGGGATCAAATGACACCCTATATTTTATTACTAATAATAAACACATGTGCGATCTTTTGCAAATAAATTCCTTAAACATTTCTACAACGATCATGGATTTCTTTCCTACACAAATAAAAATGTAATGGTTAATCATGTTTTAGTTTTCTTATTTTTATTTTATTCTATAAATGAAAAAGAAAATTAATTTTATAAGTAATTAATAGAGTTCAAAACATGTTTAAAAAATAGATAGCTTCTAGTATATTTAATTTCTAAGATATAAACGTGCATATTAAAAAGTTATTTGATAAAATTAATTTTCGTAAAACTAGAGTATAAAGGTTGAGAAGGTTAGGTACTTAATAAATATAAAAAACATTTAATATTTATCCAGTTAATTCACATTATCTTGAGTTCCTTTTCAAGCAATTTTGAAATAAAATTAATTTTGATTAGTTGTCAATTCTAATAACTACAAAAAGAAAAGACATTTTAGTGACCATCCACTTTGATCGCTAAAAGATATAAAATCGGTCGCTAAACCATTAGGGACTGAAAATATATAGTTGTGAAAACTTTGATGACAAATCAATTAGCAACCGAATTACAAATTGGTCGCTAATATAGCTACTGAAATCTCAGTCGCAAATTCGTCGCTAAAAGGATTGGTTACCTTATTCAATTAGACCAATTTAGTCACTGAAATTTTCGGTGACTAACATGGAAAAAATTATTAAATTTAAAAAAAAAAATCGGTTACTAATTCGATCATAGATGTGATAATACAACAACCATTAATTTTTGGTGGCTAATAGATATCTCTTTATTTTAATTAAAATGAGTTTTAATAGCTAAACTAGTGACAAAAATTACAAACATTTAGTGACTATTATATTTTGTTGGCTAAATGAATAACAAAAATAAAATAGTGACCACTTTTATTACAAATTGTACCTACTTTGATCAACTTGTAAACAATTTTTTAAACTATACTATAAATGCTACTATAAATGCTATTAATGTTATCATAAATATGGATGCCAAAATTTATGATATTAAAACGATTTCAAACATGTAGTTGTGTAAAAATAATATTTAACACTAATAATTCAAGAAAAGAATAAGGAAAAGAAAAGAACACAAAAATAGTGGTGAGCAACAAAAAGGCCTAATTAAAACTAAACAATTGCCTAGGATTTGCTTTGGATCACTTCATGGCATCCTCTAAGGTGCTAGATTCCAACATGGGACTTGCAACGACATTGTTCCACTCAATAATCCAAGACGCTTAAAACTACACAAAAAATCTCCATATTCAATAATGTCACACTTCAATCTCAATCCCGTACTAGAAAAGCAATTTATAAGTATACAACAATCACCAAATACTATCGTGTGGCCAAAGACATTATAAAATCTAACTTATCAATTTGTTCATTTAAAATAAACTTACTTAAAGTCAAGCGGCAAAAAGAAAGAAAATTTTTATCAAAATATCAACTAACACATTGTAAATTATTTCAGTACCTCTATCACTAGCACTATATCTCTATGACAAAAAAATATCCTTTATACACAACTTTCAAAAGAGATAAACAAGGAAATTAGAATAACCTTCTACCTTGGACCTTTCGAATATTCGACCACTTATAACAACACTCCTTCCACCCAACATTGAAATGGTTTCTTCACAAATTTAGGTGCAAGATATTTATTTTAGGTAACATAAATTTTGAAACAAAGCACTACTTTTATAGATAGTGCTTACATGAATACAAAATATCAATTTTGATAAACTCCTTAAGATTTTGTTAAAGATGAAATAAATCAAGAATTTTTTTTAACAATAACATATTTTGTGTCAGAAATTATGGATTGGTTAAGTCAAAAACACAAACACATAAAATATGCTTAACACATCTAGTTCAAGACGAAGGATCTGATTCAAACCGTGTAGTGATGATGGTCACTACAAGTAAGGAAGATGATGATTCTTGGTTGTATTTGGATATGGGTTGCTAGAATCATATGACAGGAAATAAGGAGTGGTTGATTGATATTGATCCAAGCATCAAGAGCAACATAAGGTTTGCTATCAATAGCACAATAATTGCAGAGGGAATTGGGAGAGTACAACTCAATTGCAAGAATGGAAAGATGGCATACATGAATGATGTTTTATACATTCCTTTAATGAAGAGCAACCTTTTAAACCCGACTTTGATACCACTGTTAGAACTGATAGATTGGTTAAGTAAAAAACATAAACACATATAATGCGCTTAACAGAGAGGAGAACTTTCTCTCTAAATTCTCCTCTCTATTAAGGGCATTGTATGTTTTTGTGATTTTGACTTAACCAATCAATTAATTCTAACAATTTTTACTTTTACAATTAATTCTTTATTTGTCACTCATGACTACAAAAGTATGATCCCCATAGAGAATTGACATTTCATAATGAAAATAATTAAAATGATTCTCTTAGAGATTATATGGTACAACTCATACAACTTTATGCACTTATAATATTTGTGTGAAGCTTCTTGGATGCAAGATGTTCTTTTTACTTTTCTTTGTACTACCAATTTCCTTTTATAATGATTTTCAAGCATGTAATCTTTCTAGGTAGTGTCTTATTGGTTTTGTTAGAATTTTTTAGTTTGTATGGCTTGTCATGAAATTCATTCAAATTTTCAAAAAAACAATTTGTCTTATAATAACCTTTGTACAATTATGTTCAAATGATGTATGTCAATTAAATATTTTTTATGTCTCACATTTAAATATTTCTACTCTTTTTTAATATTTTTCATTTATTGTATATTTTCTTTTCACCTGAGAATGTTTAATACTCTCAATTTAAGTGTTCAATAACATAAATCTTTCAGTTACTAGGTAATTTAAAAATTTATCTTTTTATTCTATTATTATTAATTTTTGTTTTATTCGAAGAAGTTTTTTGTCTCGCTCAAACAATTTCCGTTATTTCTCAACCATGGACTAGTTTGATATTCGAAAAAATTTATTATATCTCAAAGGTATTTGTTATCTTATCATACCCTTAATTATACATTTGTTTTTCTTTGTGTGATTTCATTCAATGGTCTCTCAAATAGTTTTTACGACATACATTTGATCATTTTTTAATATTTTTATTTGTTATTTATTTTTATCATGTAGAATATTATTTTGATATTTTTTATATAATTATTCTTATTTTCTAGCTCATTATTATACGTGTAATTTTATCACTATAATTGTATAAATAAATTTATTTACTACAATATAATAATTTAGTGTAATTGTCATGAATCCTTTTTATCATCATCCAACATACATCGAAGTTTAAAAGATGAACGATATATGTTAAAATCATATTAATATTAGTTTAATCTTTGTTCTTTGTATGATTTTGATCAAGTGATGTATTTTAACTTTTATTAGTGTATAAATATAAAGATTTCATTAGAATTTAAAAACTAAAGTAAACAGATATTTAAAAAAAAAAATTTTAATTTTTTTTCCTTTTATATTTTTTTTAAATATTTTTACATTTTATCAACTAGGTTTCTTTAACGTGTGCAAAATTAATAAATGTTTTGGTTCTTCTGAAATCTTATTTGGTATTCTAATTTGAAATGTATACAATTATAATTATATAATTTCTTTTTAAATATTTGATATTTAAGAAACAATTATCCTTTAAATATTTGATATTTAAGAAAAAAGTATTCTAATTTGAAATGTATACAATTAATTGATATTGAAATAGTAAGAAAACGAATATGAGTACGGGTACGAGTATATACCCGTTACTTGGTGGTGATAAGGATAAGACAAAATTTTAATACCCGTTGGGTTTGGGTGTGGTGATGTATGGGATAGCAAAACCTGTCTCAGTCTCGCCTCATTGCCATCCCTAAGTGTAGATACTATAAAGCAATATTCTTATTTGATAAAGGGAAAAATTAAAATTATCAAAATCTAAAATGTATCTAACAAAAGTTACAAAATAATTAGGGTCCCCATTTATAAAAGGTAATAATATTACGTATACTATTAGATTTATTCCTTTATCCCCATCAAGAGAGAAACTAAAAACCAGTATATAAGAACCTCAACATTTGGAAGATCACATACCTTTTGTTCATATCACTATCCACATCATTCTCAATGAAAAATTCAAGTATGCTTCCGCGTTCTATTTTCATCATGACTTATGGTATGGCTTCTTTAAGGATTAACATGTGATTATGCTGTAAGTTTGGATCTATATGAATATCAGCATGTGGTTTGACACAATTATTATTTGTTAGAAAACCCTTATAGATTTTGAGCTTCTCTAGGCTCAAACAAACACTTGTCTTTAACAAAAATGTGACTTTTCACTTCTTCAATAGTTTTAGTCACTCTTCATGGAAGTTATACTTAGGGATGTCAAAAAACTTTGTACTTGTGGGTATCCGCAGATAAAACCCGCAACGGGTAGGAAATGAATATTGTAAATGGATATCTGCGGGTAACGGTTACAACTATTTTTTATACCTGCATGTTAACGGGTGAGTATGAGATCATAATATTTGTACCCGTGGATACCCGTACCGGCTATACTCTAATTTAAATTAAAAAAATACAAAAACATGATTAAAATATTAAAAATTTGATTTTGAATGGATTTTTTTTATCAATTGGTTTTAAAAAAATCATTTGTTTGTAAACTATCATTCAACATTATTTAAATGGGTTATTTGGACTTTGTTTGAAATTTATGAATATTATATATTATATTTTATTTGAATTTATGGTCAATATATGTTGTTAAATATTTAATTTTATTTTTAAATACTCTTAGGTACTTGTGGATATCCGTGAAAATTACAAAAATATATAGGTACCCGCATAATGGATACCCGCACGAATATGGGGACGTGTACGAGGTGGATCTTTATCTAGTGGGTAGGGTCCGGGGGAGCTACTACTCATACCCTACTCGTCCCGTTGACATCCCTAGTTATACTGTATGGTTGAATAAAACCATCCTTATAAGTAGTAAAGTCAACTATGCCTAATTATTGAAAGTCAAACAAAACATCTTTTTATACGTTCTATAAGCATAATGTACTATTGCTCTATTAATTTTTCTAGAGTTACAGGATATTAGCATGTTTATACGAGGAGGAGACTATTTGTTATTCGTGAGCATAAAATCTCACATAATGCATGAAGCTCTTATTGTGCTTAATTAAATTTCCTAAATTCCTTGTATTTTAATTATAAGTCGAGTATTATCTTAATGAAGCACTTACTATAAGAGTCGTTAATTACGTATAAAGTTTTAGAGAAAATATTTTAAGAAATATGACATGTGCATTAGAAAAATAGAAAAATGGTTTAAACAAAAAAAAAATATAAAATGACATGTTTTAGACTTCCCTAAGACATATACCTTAAACAAAAATACCATACATAAAAAAAAAATCTATAAAATAAAGGCAAATTAAAATTGTACAAAGAAAGGAAAATTAGTGCTTAAAATTAAACCCTTCTTCGCTTTTTGTTTTCAGCAAAGAGGGTGGAAGGTTGGATATCATGGGTGCTAAGGGGGTGGTGGAGGTTAAGTTGTTGGTGTGTCTTTTGGAGGTAGTGGACTTGGCTCAAAACGGGTTGTTATTGGTGGTGAAGGTAACTCGGTAAAAGCTTTTGGTGAAGGTGGAACTTCTATCATACAAGAGTTTCAACTAATAATATAGGGGTAGGAAAGGTCTATAGGTGTCACACTTTTTAATGGAGGTAGGCAGTAGTAGGGAAACAGTGGTGGTGGTAAAGAAATATTGGATTGGTTGAATTAGTGGTGCGATTGTAGTTTGTTGAGAAATTGTAAAGAGATTTTCACTATAGGATGTTGAATTTGGGCAACAATGGTCGTAGCAAGAACTCTAGATGTTGGTTCATGCAAACTTCCAATGCATGAACATAGTTGAAGATTTTTGTTTCCATTTGTGGATGGCATGTTCAATGAGTGTTTGCATATTATAAATCATGACATAGGATGGTGTGGTTGCATTGACTGTTATGGTAGAAATGTGAGCACTTCCTTGAGAGTATTATAATGTATAAGACCTCAACAAGTTAATTACTTTAAAGTGTGTTTTGTATTAGTCATGATGGAATCCGCCTTGGCTGTGGTCTTTGCATAAACTCTAGCTTAATCTTGAGTTTCAACTATAAGTATTGAAATGGGTAAGTAGCCAAGAAGGGGGGTTGAATTGGCTTTATAAAACTTTGGTTACTTTTGACAACTTAAAACACCTTTAAATTGAATCAGATCAACCACAACATGAGAATGCAATTGCTACTAGACCGCACACTTTCAATCGATTAAAAATAGAGATAACAAGCTAATTTCATTAAACAATTAACAGTCAGTGTAAATCAACATATCAAAATATCAGAACAGTCGATTGAAATACTAAGAATTTTGCAGACTTTTAAAATTACAGCTTAACTAAAAAATAACTTGAAAGATTTATCAAGATTGATTCAAATAAGAAATACATATATAAGCCAAACCTTAGGTTGTGCCAAAACACTCAAGAACGGATAAAAGATTGTACAATTCAAATTTCTTGAAACTTTAAAACACAAACCAAAAGAGAAGGGATAAAGACAAGCACACGAACACAAATTTTTTATACTGATTCACTCAAATTTGAGCTACATTTAATTTGTCAAGGCAGCCTGAGCTTGACTTGCACTATTTCAAAAGATTTTCACAATCCACAAGATTACACTTTCAAAATAAGCGAAAATACAACCAAGACTTTTGAATCCTATAAGAGTCTCAACAAGCACAACAAGATCACACTTGTAGACCTAGAAAACCACAAGGCAACACCTAGAAACCTGATAAATATCAAACCTGAATGAAGGCTCTCCCTAGCCAACCAAACCTTTTTCTCCAAGTTCCTAAACCAAGCAAAATTTCTACAAGAAAGATCAAAGATCAATCACCAATAACTGCACTTTTGTATGATCCAAGGAGAGAGAGAGAGAGAGAGAGAGAGAGAGAGAAAGAGAGTTTTCTCTAGAATTTAGAATGATTTCACGCTTAAAATGAAAAGTCTTACCTCCTCTTTGAAAAATCAAAACTTATGGCCAATATGTTAGCATATTCAACAGGTTGATTTTTCCATTCAATCTGTTGATTTTACTTAAGTGATATTAGCTGATTCAAAAATAATTCAACTGATTGAATATGTAACAAATAAAACTACTATAACAAATCATTTAACCTGTTAAAAACCCATTCAAGAAGTTAAAAGACACCAATCAGACCCTAGACATTTCTACAATATGAAATGGTCTACACTAAGGGCACCAATCTTCAAGCTTTGTGTTCTTCATGTGAAACCCAGATTCATCACACACTCCAAGCTTGATCAACACGAGAATCTTCAAGTCTTCAAATCTTCATCAATTTATCATAGCTTCATCATGTCCCAATGCAATGCCTTCATATATATCTTCATCAAATCTTCAAGCATCAATACATTTGTGCTAACAATCTCCCCCTGATTTGATAAAGCCAAACTCCATTGAATCTCAATCAATCTCCATTGAACCTCCATTGTATTGATGAAGCACCTCCATTGAATTCGTTGTTAAGCTTGTGAATCTGAAAAATATCCCAAAGCAGTACACACAAGATAACAAACATACACAAAAGCACATGGTCCCCTTATCACTAGTATGGGTTATCGTACAAAATCTAGTTTTTCAATTTCTTAATTCAATTCCTTAATATTTCAATTTCTTAATTCAATCCCATCAATATTTCTCCCCCTTTGAATTCATCAAGCAGAAGCATACTAATTAAGAACACGAATAAAGGAAAATTTTCATTAATCAAAGCACACGATACATGGGATAACAACTGAAACACAGAAAATAATTAAAAACTGATACATTTAACAAGTTGAAATTTAAAATCAACCGACTAAAAACTTGATAGAACTCATAATAAAACAATGCAACAACACAAATGTAATGCATGATCATAAAGGCCAACACACTCATTCATTCTAAGGATTGTTTCTGGTCTGGAATGATGTCAGCAAATCATGTATGCCATGGATTTGATCGTCCAAGTCATTGAACCTCTCATTGTAAAAGTTATGATGTGCATCTTGAGATACATTGAGTTCATGCAGTTGATGAAGGACCATTCTCTCAAATTGGGAATACACAAGACCTTTGTCTTACTTTTGGTCTAGTGGGGACAATTTCCATTGGTCTAGTAGTGAGTTCTTCTTCTTCCTTTTGATTTTCCCCACTTGGGCCAGCTTCTTGGTCATTGGCACCACCAGCTGCAACTCCACCTATGCCTCCAGTAAACATTTCCAACCTTTGTAAAGCCCATTTCGTGCAGATTGAGATATGAAGCTTGATTCAAAATCCTTGTGGACTCTTCCAATTCATCTTCCACATCTACTTCAAACTATTCCATGAATTTGGACACCAATACCACATAAGGAAGCCTGAAATCCGTTAGCCTTTTAGCCTTCAACATGTGATCATGAATCATGAAAATCCAGTCCACTTGCTTATTGTTTTCGATTATTACGGATATTACGAATTTAAATAATAAAATAAATCAATAATTAATAAACCTCATTTATTAGAATGACATTTCCCAAAAACGCAGAAAATTTAAAACTTATTACAGTAATAATTGTCTCAATTCGCAATTCATAAAAGTTTACAAAAATCTTTAAAATACAAAAAATAAAACTCTGGTAAAATCTTCTCCCCAATACTAGCCCTGCTCCAGCTCTACGCCTCACCAAATCCACTTGTAATATCATCTGCTCACATATACCACATATAAGATCATCGCCACACATAAGCAGATAGGGTGAGCTAACAAAATAAACATATATACAATACATTTACATATATATATACAAAATTACACCAAAGGAATTCCATCCTTTAATTCCATACCACATGGCCACAACCATATTAACTGTGTTCTACGTCTTCTAGCGATTACCTCAAGATGTCTTGCTGCCACACCTATCGGCCACAATCGATAGAGCACGTGCGGGAAACTATACTATGGATCACACACCGTAACGCTAGGTGGAGTTCCCTATACGAACATAGTTTGTAACGTCCCAAGACTACCAAACTCGTCAGCTAATTACTGAGGAGGGGAATCTATCTAGACCCATCTGTACTGCCCACAACCAGCACACTCACACCAGCAACACTCACCAACTCGAGCTCAACTAAAGAGTTCCTTGTGTTCATCCACCATCCCGAGCCACAACTCGAGGGATGTCATTCTGAGCCACAACTCAAGGAATGTCACGTGCTTAACTCCTATCTCGAGCCACAACTCAAAGGATACGTTTCGAGCCACAACTCAAGGAATACCAACAAGTCGACCTTTAAGGTATCATAGAAGCCTTGTAGATCACGCACACCAAAGCAAGCAACCACAATTGCTTCACGGTATCGCCTGACGCAGCACTCTAGATGCCATGCGCATCAGGCTTCCAGACTGCCTGGCGGGGGACAGGTGTCGTCAGGTGCCAAGCGCCTCAGACACTCGAAAGTTGCAGACACCGCCTGGCAGGACCCTCCTCACAGCCAAGGACAACCGTTCCAAACCCTCTCTGATTTAGAAACTATCGCCTAGCAGTCTAAAACCACCGCCAGACGTTGTATCAATACCTGCACAGTACTGGTTTCTTTGTAATCCTACACCGATTTGGTTCCTCAATCCATGTATCAAGACTCACGATGTCTTTCACCAATTTAGTTGAATCGCTTTTCCAATGGCTAATTTATTATCAAATTTCCTACTGCCATCTAAGTGCAACCACGCAAGTCTACAAAATTTGGCTTTCTTAAAGTTAACCTTATTCATCACTACCATACCATAAAGCACTCATATTACTTATTCCTTAATCATGGTTCTAATCATTACAGTCTTTCCCAACTCATTCTAAGTCACTCCTCCTAGATAGATCACAACTCACTCCCATCCCAATATTAGCTTTGGCTTAAGTTTCCATTCACTACTATCTAATTGTTTACCAACACTTCACTCTTAATCAAAACCCATTCACCAAATAGGTCAAGTTTCTGGACCCCTTGCACACAGCTTATCCAAATCCATAATTCATACTATGTCACAATTTATATAAGCAATTCGTAGAATAGTTAATACCATCACATTCTAAGTTAATTCGACCTCTTTAATTCATGCTGTAGAATTCTATCATCAATTACTCCAAGATATCACTAAACACAGTCTTCCACTTCCAATTAAGAGTATAACAGAACCCAACCCAATGCTTGCCATCATAGCCACGCAGTACCATTGCCCCTGCGTTGACCAACCCCGTGCTGCCAAGCGGTACTTATAATTCTGGGCAATTTTCCAGAATTTAAGCACCTGCGAAGACTCCCTGAAAATCCCTTTCACCCAGAATTGACCAATTCCTCGCATATTTGTACCCTTATTTGTACTCAAGTGACAATTAACATATAATATTCCAATTCCAGTCCAATTTGAGTCACAATTTATTCCCAACTCACGAATTCTCAAGTTTTCAAACCCTAGAACGAGAGTTTGCTAAATCCTCCAAATTTCCCTTATCATCTCGTGAATTTCACAATTAATCATATTCATTTGATTAGTTAAAGGTTCTCATACCCTTTTCACGGATCCAAAGTAACCCAGAACCCATAAACATCTTGAATCGGTCCAAGACAACTTGCGTCGCCTAGCGGAAATTCATCACCGCCAAGTAGTTCAACCAAAACCCAGAATTCTGGGTTGCATACACGCGTCGCTTGGCAGTATGAGTCGGACCGCCAGGCGATTCTTCATCTGGAACCCAAAAATAAGTATAAAATTGATGAGTCACCTGGCGGTGGTTCATCACCCGTTAGGCGATTTTTGGAAAAATTCCAGAAACCTTCAAATTTAACGTGAACAGCAAAGCTCTCATACAATAATAGGATTATTCATCATGCAATTAATCTAAGCATACAAATTAACGAGTATAACCCCCCTAACCTGGTTTCTTTTTGCTTAAAAGTGGATATTAGAGAGTTTCCTTTGATCACCAATGGCCTCCTTTTGGCTCTCCCCAATCCAGTACCCTTGTTGCACTCAATCCTAACAGCACACTCTAATTTTCGTATTCCTCTGCCTATCCAACAATGCCAACCAGAAAACCCCTCTCTTTTTCCCTTAATTGGCCACTAAATGGTGTCTTAATGTGGGTTAAATGATGCAAAACGAAAATAGCATTAATCTAAGGTTAATTACCATTAAATGGTTTTCTTATGATGGTTTTTCAGCCATCCCTTGGCTGCTAGGATTTTCTCTAATCCTTCACATTCACGCCAAAACCAATTTTTAGCAAAAAGAAAGTTTAGTTTGGGATCACCAAGGTTCAAACCCATAATCATGCCAATACCAAATCAATGCACAACCATTCAACCCAAGCCCTCTCACACAATAAAGTACTCTCAACCACTTGAGCTAGTACTTTTCCACATCATAAAAGTTAGAATTAAATGTCATAAAGGCTCCCACCATCCGCATTTATTAATTAATTAATTTTCATGGGTCTTGCATCTCCCACATTCAAGGTCGTATGGTTGCTTCCATGAGGGACTATGATTTTGGTGATGATCATAGCAAGGAGTCTCTCGTACACCTTGAGACCACCAACATGAAAGGTCTTGATCTCAGCTCCAGGATTCTTCAAACACTGCCATAGTATTGCACTTTGTTGAACTCTTCAATAACACAAGTTTCACCTTTCCTCACTTGAACTCCTTTTTGCCTTAGTCAAGCAACATCCTTCCAAGCCTTCTTGGAAATCTCCATTTGAACCCCTTTGACACTTGACTACAGAGCATCATTTTTAAATTTCAAGTTGGTGAAAAATGCCTTCACCAAGTCAAGGTATATTTTCCCTAAAAGCTCAAGGAATATCTTCAACTTTTGGTGCTTGAGCTATTGAACGAGAGTTTCAAACCCCTAAGTTCTTAGCCATGAATATCTCAGCACCTTAGGAATGTTGATATGCTTTTTGGTAATATCTATGAGGAACACTTAGATGTTATCCTCATTTCCTTCAAACTAATCCTTAATTCTTCCTTGGTGTTCGTGATTTGGAGAGCTAGGAGTGGAAGGAGTGAAGTCTTTTTCCTCAGACTAGACATGGCGTTGTTGGTGACAAGGCATGATGACTGCAGGTGTGACTATATCTAAGAAATGTGGATGCAAATGCATGTTAGCAAGTGTAGTATTTATAGATGAACACATTGAATGCAAAATCAGTTAGTTGAATTGTGTAGAATTATTTCATTTAATTTTGTTTAGGTTATTAAAACAAAGTAAATGCATCATATTTCATAATCAAATTAAAGTATTATGTTTCCAATGAGTTTTCATGAGTATATCAATAAGTTTAGATCATGTGAAGTGCATGCATATTGGAATCACACCACACATATGTTTTATGGTCGATGCATTCAGAAAAACAGCAAATAACTCATGCAATAGTTGTTAAAAGCAGGTTGTACCTAACCACGTGACCATAGCTTTGACCCAGACAACTTTTGAATCTATTTTATTCAAATATTTGTTATTTAAGTGAAATCAACGCATAGAATAAAAAAATCAACAGACTAAAAGTTCATCAAATCATAATTCTCTACACACTAAATCTGGTTAAGTGAAATTAACACATAGATTTGAAAAATCAACAAACTTAAGATTCGTAAAATTTAATTTGCTATACCTAGATAATGTTTAAGTGAAATAAACACAAAATGATAAAATCAACAGATTAAAAGATGTGCCAGATTATGTTTAAAGCATACAATGACTTTTTTAGTGAAATCAATGCATATCAACTGATTAAAAAAATTGACAGATTATATTTTCAACATACGGTGACTTTTTAAGTGAAATCAATGCATAGATTTATAAAATCAACAGACTAACACATGTGAGAAATTATATTTTCTGCATACAATGACGGTTTAAGTGAAACTAAGCATAGAATTGCGGAATCAACAGACTAACTATGACAATTCACATTTTATGCACACATTAGCTTATATAAATGAAATCAATACATGGATCAATTGAATTAACATGCTAAAAACACGTCAAACCACATTTTTCATATCTAATATGACTGGTTTAGTTCTAAGATTGTTAAATCTATCACGAGCTAATGGTTTTGTGAACAAACCAGCCAATTGATTTTTAGTTTTAACAAACTTAATTTCACAATCACCTTTTTGTACATGATATCTAATGTAGTGATGTTTTATCTCAATATTTTTGGTTTTAGCATGTTGTATTGGATTCTTAGTTAGATTGATTGCACTAGTGTTATCACAATACAAGGGTATCTTTACCAATTTCACTCTATAATCCAAGAGTTGATGTTTTAGCCAAATCATTTGAGCACAACCATGACTAGCTGCTATGTATTATGCCTCAATTGTGGAGAGTGTCACGCGAGCTTGTTTCTTGCTATTCCATGCTATCAAGCTTGAGCCGAGTAGATGACATGTTCCACTTGTGTTTTTCCTATCCAATTTGCTTCCTGTATAGTCAGAATCTGAAAAACCACTAAGAGTTATCTTAGAATCACTTGGAAACCATAGTCCAACATTGATTGTCCCTTTTAGATACATAAGAATCCTTTTTGTAGCTTTATAATGTGACTCCTTTGGATTGGATTGAAATCTAGCACACAAGCATACACTGGATTGAATGTTTGGCCTACTTGTTGTTAGATAGAGCAAAGAACCAATCAACCCTCTATATTTGGTTGAGTCAACTTGTTGCCCAACCTCATCTACATCTATAAGGCAGTTTATGGCAATTGGAGTGACAACTTCTTTGCAATTCTCCATTTTAAACTTTTTCAGCAGATCAAAACATTATTTTTTACGGGCTTAAAAATGTCCCTTGCTTGTGTTGTTTGACTTGCAACCCTAGGAAGTAGGTTAGCTCACCCATCATAGACATTTCAAATTCACCCTACATAGCTACAACAAACTCTTCACACATAGAGTTATTATTTGAGTCAAAAATTATATCATCAACATACATTTGAACAAGTATAACATCAATTTCATGTTTTCTAATGAAGAGTGTTTTATCAATAGCATCTTTGGCATAACCTTTTTTAAAAGAACGTTACTTAGCCTTTCATACCACTGTCGTGGTGCTTGTTTCTTTGTCAATGGTTTTTGAAATCACTTTCTACTCGAGTTAAATGACTGTTATGAATAAAAATAAAGTATTAAGAAAAAAAATCTTCACAAAATGGTAAGGTTTATACTCATGACTAAATCAGGATTATTTTCTATCTTAATTCTAAAGTTTAGGGTACACTATGTTTTGATTGATATTTTTATACTATGTATTATTTGATATTAAGTTATACTTTGATTATAGTATAAAATGTTTAATTGTATTAAGTGCTTGTTTGTAGATTTTGAAGTTGACAAAATTTGAGTCGCTTACCTTTAAAATCCAGATATTATCTTTGGGATAAATTAACACTTTGTCAATTACATTCTTATAACTAATGATGAATAATCAATTACATTCTTATAACTAATGATGAATAGAAAATGATATCTCTAAATCATAAGAATATGATATAAATATTTATACATCGAATATATATATATATATATATATATATATATATATATATATTATTTTATATATATTGAGATTTGTACATATCCTTCAGTAGATTTATAAATATAACCACATGCCAGCAACATATCATTCGAGAAAGAAACTTGATGTCATTTTTAAGATAAGTAGGTGAGAATTATCTATTTTGATTTTTCAAAATTAAGATCGAAACATATTCCGAACTAAATAAAAGAGAATTTATGTATATAAGCTTTTAAAAGAAACTTTATTTGTATTAGTTAATTAGAAAATTAAAGTATATATGAAACCTCAAAGTGGAGAATAAACATATCCAAACTAAAGTTCAAATCCACGTCAGAATAAGATTCCTTTATATAAAAAAAATAAAAATGGATAACAAAGAATGATTGTCAAACCTATAATATTATCAGTATCTTAAAGTAGTAAACAATATGTAATTATTCCCTAAAAAAAGTAATGTGTAATTATAACTCTGCCAATGAGAAATCTTTACACAGTTTGAAAGCAATAACTGAAACGGTTGGGCACGCGTGTTCCTATTTTAAGAAATAAAATACAAAAAGTGTGTGATTATCCTATTTATTTGAGGGAGAAAAAGAATTAAGAAAAATGAATTAGAAATGCCGAAAGAAAAAATAAAATACATATAAAATTTAAAAAGGGAAAGTTGGTGGATAGATAGACCCACCGACACCGTTTTGACTTTGAAGTCCAACTACCACCGACTCCGAAGAAACCGAAGACCGATGATGTTATTTTGCCGCAGATTCATCGCAATGTTACACGTTTTCACATAAAATTTTATAGTTAAATCAGAATAACAAGATTTTCTACATTCACTTTAACTATGATTTTAGATTATATAAATTATAAAGTTCTTTTCTCTTGCAATGGTAAAAATTTCAATGTTTGAAATCTATCTGTGTTAATTACTTCAAACCAAAAAAAAACAAATGATTTTAATCACACAAGTTTCAATTGCACAAATTTAAATGGTTTATCATGCATAATAATAAATTTCTTAATTTTAATTATTCCATGAACTAGAACTAGAATTTATGAGTTGTCTAAGAACTAAAATTGTTTATTGCAACACCTTGTAACATTTAACTTTCAATTGCGACACTTTGTAATATTCAGTAAATTAATATAATTGAAACATGAAAGAGTGAAATAGTATAAGTATAAATGATATTTCATAGATTAAAGATTTAGTTAATCTTATATTATATTTTTTATTGACCTAAAGGATCACTTTTATAAAATTAGATTGTAGTTTGGCATGGCATTGTTCTTTTTAAATAATGATTAATTTACTATTATATACTATTTCCATTTTCAGTTATCCGTTCAATAGGGAACTTCAGTTGACGAAAGAAAAAAAAAAAAAAAAGAAAAGTATATCGAACTACCCTTCTTTTTGTTGTTTTATAGTTGACTGATTATTGGGAGAAAATCTTATTATTTGTTTTGACAAAATTGTGTTTTTTCTTTAAACACAAATAAAGAAAAATTGGATATGATCTAATACATTTAAGTGAACCACATAATGACTTTTGTCAGTAAATATTAATGATGTTAGGTTAATAATAAAAAAGACCAGTGTAGAGAATTTAAAAAAAATAGTATATAATAACTTTTTTCTTTAAATATATCTTTTTATTAAAAATGAATTTTATAAAAGATATATCTTTTTGAGTAGAGTATTCTTACCTTTATGTTATAAAGAGTTATCATATACTATTATTTATTACATCTCCCAAAAGGAAATAAAACACTGAAATGTGTATACAAGACATCTCAGGACAGATTTAAGATTATGTTTGATATTTTCAGCTCCCATTCTTATAATTAAATTTTATTAAATTCAGATGAATGTTGAAGAGTTCATTTTATATTGTTTTTTATTTATTTCTAATATATATATATATATATATATATATATATATATATATATATATATATAAATAATATTAATTTTTATTTATATTTTTATTTTATTTTTTATATGTGTTTT
>Ga0214545_1004292_pt1 | contig 26762 bp, 24 predicted proteins | sample CNSS4metaG_FD_160064 | JGI IMG/M metagenome (GOLD analysis project Ga0214545, IMG submission 160064) | Root nodule microbial communities from cowpea collected in UCLA plant growth center, Los Angeles, California, USA - CNSS4 | ecosystem: Host-associated > Plants > Roots > Nodule | place: USA... | reverse complement strand
AAGCACTGGTTCATGCAAATGTTTGTGTAACAAACATTGAGGATTTTATTGGAAGTTCAAAATCGTGAGAAATGAGTTTAAATAAATTATACGATTTTAGAGTTTGTATTCAGTTAATACTTTTTTTAGGTTTTCTTTACAAGTTTAGAATTTAATTGTTGGAAAATCAGATCTTTAACTGAACCATATTGATGCGGGTTGGGATTTAATCGGGACAAACACCTAAATTTTGACCTTCTCAAATAAAGGAAAAAAATATATATAAATAATTAATATAATTGGGGCAAACATTAGGGATTGCAAACACACACGCTCACGAGCAACTACAAGACAAAAAGAAAATAACAAGAATTCAAAGGATTTACATGATTTAGTCAAAATGACCTATGTCCGCGGTGGCTTCACTAGATGATATTTTTGATTGATAAATTAGATTTACAATTACATAAGTATTTATAGAAATAGAGCAAGTAAATGGTTTAGGCCCAATAAACCCTTTAGACTCCACATACTCAACAATCTCTCACATGAAGGCTAATCACATCAACTCTGATAAACGTTTGGCAAGTGAACCAATCGTTAACGTAATAATAAAATATCATCCTCTAGGATTAACTCGTTGAATACTAGATTCCTAATTAACGTAATTTTGAGCAAATGAGATTCAATAGAATTGCAAGCATAAAATTACAACAAAAACTTCAATCAATATAAGAACTGTCAAAGGATTGATTTCATACCATTTCCTCTAACAAAAAGAAAATTAATTCTGCATAATGAAAAGAAAAACTAAAACTAACAGAAAAAGAGAATGACGAAGATGAAGAAGAAGACGAAAACTTTTCGTGAACGATCCCCCCTTTATCTTTTCCACGTTCTCTCCCTTTGTTGAGGTGAGTTTCTCTCTCCTCTAACCGTTTTGCCCCTCTTTCTCTTTCTTTTATTTTCTTTTTCCTTTAAATCCTTGTCAGCCAACGTCATATTTAGATTTCTCGCTGAAAAATCATATATTGTGGAAAAATTCACAGGCCACCTGTGGAACTTGTTGTTTTGCATTTGATCTTTTGAATCAAAATCCACAGGTCGTGGAAAAATCCACCAAGCACTTGTGGAACACGCTATTTTGAATCCTGCACTTTTGAAGCCAAATCTACAATCATGAAAAATCCATCAGGCACCTATGGAACATGTTGTTTTGAATCTAACTAACTCTATACTTGTTTACACAAACAATGAACAAACCCAAATGTATGATTCGAAACAAGATAATGCATGGTGAAATTAGTCCAATAATGAACAAATGAATAAAAATGGCTTAAACTAATGCATAAATACACATATATTTTATTTGCTCATCAAATTCTCCCAAGCTTAGACTTTTGCTTGTCCTCAAGCAAATAAAATGTAATGAAACAAAATAGTAAATGCGAACAGATTGATGAGTTAACATCTAATCCCAAATCCAAATTCACCCAATGATATTCTAGAAGCACACATTCCGCATTTGTTGGGTCCCTAAGTGTAACTGAGTAAATGATATAAGGCACAAGACATTAAGGAAGATAATCTTTGAACTTTAATTTCTCTTAATCAAAGATTTCTACTTAGGTTTCTAGCCTAGAAGACACTTACTTGCCAACTAAGCATGGATCTTCCACTCAAATGCTTTGCACTTGCCACACTTGGTCTCAAAGGAATGCCTCTTTTCCTAATAACACTTAGCCTCAAAGGGATGTCCATTTCAGTTATTGTCATTATTACTATTATTCTCCCATTTTTTTTCTTTTTTCTATTTTTTATGTGAAATTGACATACATTTCTCTAGTAACCAAATGAGTAAGTGTCACCTTAGAAACTTAAAAAGAAACTTTTAAGTCTATCACTAAAAAATATTCCCTTAAATGTCAAGTGTCAAAACTTCATATGTAGTGTGTGAAGTTTCCCAACAATTATCCCTAATGTGCTTCACCAAAAATCATTGAATAAACTTAGACTTGAATCAAGATTATGAGTATGTTATGCAAATGCAACAACAAAATGACATGCAAACAAAATGACATGCAATTGACCCTTCCAAGCTTAAATGTTTATGTTCTTCTGAACATAGAGAAAATAACTAAGAATAGAAGGGATAGAACTCACAAAATTACTGGTGGTGGAAGCGGTGGATTGTTGTCGATGCTGAAAGTAGCTTTGCTTGTGAAGTGACGAGGATTCTGCTTTAAAATTGGCAAAGTCTGCTACCCATGGCAAAGCATTAATGACTAGCAACTTCTCATCTAGAAACACCTCTAAAATAGATTCAACATCCTGGTCATCCTCATCAAACTTCAGTCTTGAAAAGTGATGAATTATCAAATGTCGCTTCCCTTTCTTATCTCGGATTTCCATGTCAAATTCTTGCTTTAAGAGAATCCAATGGACTAATCGTGGCTTGGAATCCTTGGATGTCTCTTCTCCTCCAACTTCACTCTTGTTTAGGTTTATTCTTCTTGTAGAACTGAATAATGGCTTGAGAACTTCTACTTGATGTGCACATTGTATCACCTCTTCATCACCCACTTCTTCAGTCAACTCCTTTGCTTGCATTCTGGATAACAAAGTTCGCTCTAGTGAACTTTTCCTCACATGATTATCCATTTTGTCTAACATAGGAGACTCAACTATTTCGGCCAAAAAATACTCCTTCTTGTTCACCTTGTGCTTTACTGCTTCATTTATGGAGAAGCTGACTTTGTCATCAGCTACATGACAAACAACATAATGTACTTAAGTTATATGCAATTATCATTGTGATCAAAATAGTAAGGTTAAATGAAATTTTTACAGTTTTCAATAGCAACACAACTCTAACTTTAAGATCTGGTCCAAATTCTGGTTGAAGTAGGACTTTCTTATGCACACTAGCCCATAGCGTGGCACTTGGGTCCTCAAATTTTTATTTTTTTAAAGACATTAATTAAACAAAGAAATATTAAAACAATTCATGTTGCTGTTCAGCGTTACCTTAATACATTAATTAAACAAAGAAATATTAAAACAATTTTGTACGATGAGAGGCATTGGTGGGTGTCCTACTATTTGAAAAATCAATTTTTGGCTAGAATGTCTACCACACCAAGAAGTGAAGGCATTAATGAATTTTTTAATTGATTCATAAATTCAAGCACTTCCTTGCAACAATTTGTCGTCCAATATGACAACGCACTTAGGTAGAAGGCTGAGAAGGAATTTGAAACGAACTTCCCTCTCTTTTACCAAAACCTTTAGAATTAAGAAAGGAAACTATCTTTAATATAGTCATGAGTGTGTACCCTCATCACTATACCAAGATATTTTCTGTTCTTAATGCTTCCATTTTCACCACTCTGCGTAGTCTACAATCAATAATATGATTGATAGATCGCCTATCCATTTTTACAAGGTTTCGTAACCAAAACACGACAAGCTCACTCCCCAAAGCCCAAAAATCATTTGAAAACCATTGCTCTGATACCAAATGTAACATCCCGTTTGGATATTACTAATTTTAAATAATATAAAATAAAAGAAATAATGAAGTCACATCTATTTAAATGTCTTTCCCAAAACATGGGAAATTAAAAACATTTATTAAACTCATCTAATTAAACCACAATGTTCCAATAATCCATACTAGTTCATATTCCAGTAAAAATGCGGTTTACAAAAATCTAAAATTAAAATGATAGTAAACTTCCATAAAAAGCTTTCCCACGCTAGTCCCTCTCCGGCTTAATGTCTCACCAACATCACCTAGAACGTCATCTGCTCCCGTGTGACAAGTCACACGATCATCGCCACACACACACAAAAGGGGTGAGCTCATAAACAGTTAACATATAAATTAATAAAATCAAGATACACCCAACTACTTTATTCTAGTTAATTCTTGACCAAGACCTTATTACCCCAAGGTTTTTCAACTTGCAAGTCACACTAACAATGACCATGGACTCAGGATATATGATGTTTCCACCTGCCCGCTCGTGGTCCTGCCTCTACGAACCTCCCCGCTTGTAATCCAACTCTAAGGACCTCTCCACCCGTAGTCCAACACACGTGATCCACCAACTACGAATCTCGTCGCTCGTAGCAGCTCTCAAGTGTGAGCACGGAACATACGAACCTCCCTGCTCGTATCCCAACACGAGAGCACCAAGATATGAACCTCCCCGCTCATATCATCATGTGTTCACCACCAACCATGAACCTACCCGCTCATGACACAATCAGCATCTCCTGGTCCAAGTCTCACATCACAACATCAAAACAAAAATTAAGAAAAACACATTGTACTTTACAAGGTACATACTAAAATAAAATAAAATAATAATAATCATAATACAATAAAATAAAATAATAATAATAAGAAGAAGAAAAATGATAATAGTAATAATAATAAAAAAAAAAAATAATAATAATAGTTGTAAAATAAAATAACAATAATAATAATAAACATAGTAATAACAATAAAAATAAAAATAATAGAAATAATAATAATAATAATAATATAAATAACAATAATAATTATTATAATCTATAACAATATATAAAGGGGATTCCTTTTTTTGTGTCCACTTTTCATTTTCCAATTTTACCCTTAATTATTATTTTAAAAATTAATTATTTTATAGTTATTTTTTCTTTAACCGTTTTTTTAAAATCTTTTTCATTTTGACCGTTATTCTAAAAACCTTTTTTTAATAGTTATTTTATTTAACAACTATTTTAAAATTTATTATATATGTTTTAAAAATAAATATTATTAATCTTAATACAAATAATAATAATAATAATAATAAAATAAGATAAAAAATAACAATAATAAGAAAAATAAAAAAAATAAAAATATTAATATAAAATAAAATTAATAATAATAATAAAAAGAAGAAGAATTATAATGATAATAGCAATAATAATAATAGTAGTAAAATAAATTAATAATAATAATATTAAGGATAATAATAATAGTAATAATAATAATAATAATAATAATGATAATAATAATAATAGAAATAATAATGGTGATAAGAATAATAATAATAATAATAACAATAATAGTAGTAAAATCATGTAATAATAATAATAATAAAATAATAATAATAATAATAATAATAATAATAATAATAATAATAATAATAATAATAATAAATGTGTTGTGTTTAGATGAAGAACTCCAAACATGCATCTTAGAAGTTGAATACAACTAAAGTCAATTAATTAAATACCAACCTAAACTAATAAAATCACCTATGCAGTCCCCATTTATAAACCACTTTCTATAACTATTCCCTTCCCCCTCTTATATAATATATTAAAAATTACTAATTATACCACATCATAATTTGTATAAAAAAACACTACCAAGGAAAATTACTAATTATTTTAAAACCTTAACTACAGCATACCAAAAGTTTAGTCACTACCAAAGCTTAATACCCAAAAGCTACAAGTCATATATAATATAAAATAAAAAAATGCCAACCCCACTTCTAACCTTCTTTATATATATATATATATATATATATATATATATATATATATATATATATATATATATATATATTTATATTAAAAAAACTATTTAGTATAATCGATGCTCTACACCAAAGTAGATAATTTGTTTCCTTTTTTTCTTTAATATTATATAAATTACTATATGAGGAATGTCGTAAAATATCCTTCTAATATATTATAACATACCATAACACCACATTTATCTACTTTATCATATAACTAAAAAAATGAAAGCTCTAGAATGCAACCCCATCACGCTACTAGAAAAGAAAAACATAAACCCTAACCTTTGCTTTGCATCATTCACCCACAAATCAAGAAAACCTCAATGCATTCATGCTATATTAGATTTCATATCACTAAAATTCATCAATCACTTAACATTCAAACGAAAATTTGATGATATTATATCACCATTACAATCAAAATTTCTAAAATATAAAACAAATGCATCACATTTTTTTTATTGTAAACAATAATTCTATCAAACAAAACTTAAAATCTTCTTTCATAGGAAAAGATTAAACTAGTCAGCTCCCCTTACCTAGATTCCTTGCTCCAATGTGCTTTGAGGATTCTTTCTTGCACCAAATAAATTGCCTTCACTTTGATCCTCTCCTAAAAAAACTCCCCCATGCTCTCTTTACTCACGTTCTGATGCTCCCTAGACACTCCTCAGCAGCCCACACGAATTGGTAATCTTAAAACCCCTTCTCTTCTCCCGATTGGTTTATTAACTCCGCCTTAACTAAGCGTAATGGCAAAGAAAACGAATATTAATTAAAATGAGTTTAATTTCCATTCAAAAGAGCTATTACCATATGGTTTCCCAACCCTTCCATCTGCTCCTCAAGGCGGCTAGGGTTTATGACTCTTTCCATTCATGCCAAAAAGGAGTTGGGCAAAAAGAAACCTATTTTGCCTAAGTCAAGGTTCAAACACACAACCACACAATTACCAAACAAATATACAACCATTCAAGAAATTCATGTTTCATGATAATTCCAATACACCTAGGATTATAGTATCACGCCCATGGACAAGCATATTATTAAAATAATAAAACAAGTAAATAAGTACCCTAATGGCATACATAGAACTCAAACCCAAGTCCTTTTAGCACATTCAAGTACTCTCAACCATTTGAGCTAGTACTACTCCTTATCATAATTCTTCGCATTAATTACTACAAAGATTCCTTTAATTGCATTTAAATTAAATAAATATTTCTTTATTTATTTAATTTTCTCGGGTCTTACACTCAGGTCGTCCAATTGCAGCAACAAGTATGTTATGACAACCTTCTAGAGTGAATCCTACTTGGGAGCTCTGCTTAACCAACGAATCTTGCAATGTAACCAAAAAAAGTTATAAAAAAATCATATAATATAAAACACGAACAACTTATTTAGAGAAGAATTGTATCTTACAATTTTGTCAGAGATTTCTCGTGCAGATTCAGAAGTGTAGTTGCCCGATATGTGTAGATGGGCTAACTTCCACTTTTGATGGCGTGATGGTGGTGAAGGAGGCTTAATATCTTCGCCCTCGAAAGGTGGCACCTAGATTTTTTCTTTTCTGACATTATCTTCTTTTCAAGTTTTCTATACCCACCATAAGACAATTTGTACGGGTTTTTATTTTGAGCAGTTATGCTTTGAGCCTTTTTTTCTCTTTTCTTGTAACATACAAAACCCACTTTATGAATTAGTTCAAATTGTACAAAATTATCAATTGAGAAATTGATGATTTCAAATAAACATACATGTCATCCCTAAGATGTCCGAAGCTCAAGAAATGGACACCATGTGTATTCATTAATCCAAGTGTATTTCAACAATGAATTTTCATTCTTTTTAGATCCAAAGACATACCTAGACGTCAATTTGGTCTTAAAACCACAAAATTTCTCAGCCATCGATGATAAACATTTGTGTTTAAGCGTCATCACATTTGGAATATCAAATGTTAGCTGCAATATAGAAAATATCATCAATAATATTTAACATATTATCAACAAAATCAAACTATAAGGTTAATAACATGAATATTAGTTACAAATAAATTTTGCCATATCATTTCCCGATCAATTTCAGAGACATAATCAAAAGATAAATTAAGGATTGATATTCTCTCTCGTGCCAACATTTCTAAATAGCTTTTGAAGACGTTCGCATAACGACCTCTAGGAATTCCAATGTTGATGTCAATATCAACAGGTGTTTTCTGACCATTAGCTTTTCTAATTAAGAGTTGTCTCAACTTAGTGGGCTCCTCTGGTGGCTCTCTTAGTGGGTGCTTCATCCTCTGATGAACTATGATGTTCAACCATATATTTGTGAAATGAAAACATCACAAAACATTAATAAGCAATATATAAAATCACATATAAAATATTATTTAATAAAACAACTAAATTTTAACAAGAAAATGAAATTCATACATAAAGTTATTGATTGTTCATATGTATATTCCTTTATCGTGATCTTCTCGAATTGCATGTACATCATCAACTAGAGGGATTTCATCAACATTTATCGTTCTTCTAAATGGGTGGGTGACAACAATAATAAGATCACTAAGATTCTCTTCACTAGGATCAATTTGATTTTTTCCATGAAGAGCGACAAACCAACGTTCAAACTCAGGATCTTTAATATAGAAAACCTACGATGCTTGTTGTGCCATGATAAATGGCTCGTCTCGATTACCCACCTTTTGAAAATCAACTAGAGTCATTCCTGATTCATCCATTTTGTCACCACTCTTATTGTCAATCCACTTACATTTAAACAATGGAATAGTAAACATGGTATAATCAACCTCCCATATCTCTTGTATTAGACCATAGTATGTCATTGATCCAAATACAAGATTTTGATCTTTAGATGTAGAAAATTGTAGCGACTCAGCTTCAAGACTGACTCCACTATTTTGTATTGTGCTTTTATCATCTAGAGACTTCGTATAAAATGTGCAAATATTAATTTCATAACCTGTACAACAGATGACATCAAATTTCAACCCATTCGCTAACCACATTAAAGTCTAAGAACATTGTGGATCTTTCAAAACCTCAAATTTAAACCAAGGCATTAATGTTCTATTATGCTCCATCAAATGTCATTTCTCTGATTGTCTTGGATTGTTCTCTTTCGCAATGACTTTGTGTGCAGGTAAGTAAGGCATTACCTCATCTGTGTTATTCAATATGTATAGGTGTGCCTACAACAACTCTTCGCGATCTTTGCTAACCACACTCACACCTTGGATGTTGTTACTTATAGAACACCTGTTCAACCATGACCTCTAAGGAACTCATATCAGTTTTGCTTTTGCCATGTAATCTGAACAAAACTCGACACTTTCTTCAGCAATATACCTTTCGATCATTGAAACTTCTGGACAATATTGATTTTACACATACCGTTTCAAAATATTCATGTAATGTTCAATGAGATACATCCATCTTAAGTATACTGGTCCACAAAACTTGATTTCTCTTACCAAATGAACAAGTAAACGTACCATGATGTCAAAAAATAATGAGGGAAAAACATCTCTAGCTGACACAAGATGATAACAATATCGGCTTCAAGTTCATATAACTTTAAAGGATCAATGAATTTGCTACAAATTGAAAAGAAGTATGCATACAAATGTGTTATAGTTTATCTAACATTTTTGGGTAAAATTTCATGAATAGCTACAGGTGACAATTGTTGCATTAAGATGTGGCAATCGTGAGACTTTAGGCCAACAAGCTTCAAGTCTTGCATGGACAGTAAACTCTGAATATTTGAAGAGTGTAAGACCCGTGAAAATTAATTAATTAAATAAATAATTAATTAATAAATGCGGGAGTGGAAGCCTTTATGGCATTAAAATCTAATTTGTATGACGTTGAAAAGTATTAGCTCAAATGGTTGAGAGTACTTAGTGGTGTGAGAGGACTTGGGTGTAAGTCCTATGTATGCCATTTGTGTATTATTTAAGTATTATTATTTTAATATATGTTGATGATGTTGTAGGATAATATAATAATTGAATTATATTAGTTAGCATGAAATATGAATTAGTTGAGTGGTTTAGCATTGATTTGGCATTGGCATGGTTATGAGTTCAAGCCTTGGAGAACCCAAATTAAACTTTAATTTTGCTATTATTAGTTTTAGCTTGAATTTGAAAGGTTAAAGGAAACCCTAGCTGGACAAAGAGCAGCCAAGAGTGGTTCTAAAACAGCTCATAACGAGACATTGAATGGCCATTAACCTCTCATTAAACATCATTTTAGTTTTGGGTAATTAACCTAGCATTAAGGTACCACTAAAAAGCAAAATTGGGGTAATAGGGAGGGTTTTTGAAAGACTGGAATTATACTCAGAAAACAGAACACGAATTTTTGAGATTGGTGCGGTTTAAGTGAGGCATTGGGGCTGAATTGAGAGGAGACAAAGGAGGTCCTTGGTGAAGGGAGAATTTTCAAGTGCCAAAGTTTAAGCTAAGAAATCCAGGTTAGGGGAGTTTTACTCGTTAGTTTTATGTTTAAAGATTGATTGTATGAAATGTATGTTGAATTGAACGTGTATGCTCTGCTTATTTCAGAAATTGTCGTGTTCTGGAATATTTCCAGAAACCGCTTGGCGGGTCGCTCATGGCCGCCAAGCGGCTCATCCCTGTGTAGTGTGTATTGGGTTTTTCAAGAAGAACCACCTGACGATAAATTCCTGACCGTCAGGCAACGCCAGGCGACGCGAGCCATGTTGGCTCGATTTGTGATTCTGTGCATTCTAGAATGATTTTGATCGGGGGAAAACCAAGTGGTAGTTGTTAAGGGATGATATAACGTGTAATTCATTGATTTTTAGTGTAATTGATGGTGGAATTTGATGGAATAGTGAAAATGAAGTCTTAAGGTTTTGATGTTGGTGGTTTAGTAGAATTGAGCATCATAGTTGTTAATTATCCTAAAACAAATTTCTGTTGGAATGAATAAGATAGAAATAGGAGAGCATCCAGATGGTGTGGGAGATTCTTTGCAGGTGTTAAAAGTCTGGGAAATTGCCAAGAAACTTATGCGCTGCCTAGCGGCACGGGGCCTGCCGCCAGGTGCCATCGTAGTAGCATTAATTTTTTGTGGCTGTAAGAGATAGAGCTGGTTTTAGGAATTTTGATGTCCAGGGAGGTAAGGAAATGGAATCGGGGAATGTTGATTGGAGAATTAGAAATGTGTCAAGCAGAGGATTGGGATGAGATAGGAAGAATTGGAACTTTAGCACATTACATATTTCTATTTAAACTAGTATCAATAAGTGAGCTTGGACGGGAAAACAAAAGAGAAGAGGTTGAGGCATTGGAAGTACTATTAGGTGCCAAATTAATCCAGAACGTAACCAGCATTTCTAGAAGTTGAATAATGAGTTAAGAGGGATAACTGAATTGTGGTAAACCCTATTGTGTTAAGAGTTGGGAATGGTATAAAACTGCATAGTGAAAAGTGTTAAACCTGAGGGTATGAGTTGGTATACTTGGAGAAAACTCAGAACTAGTGACATGTTACTGATTCAATGTACATTGAGTAAATTAACTTGAGGATATAATGAGAATTAGGAGCTATAAAGGATAGAGGGTGGCAATAATACGACTATTAAGAGAATTGGCTTTCTGGAAGTGTGCAAGGAGTAGATGGAAGGCTAGCATTTGAAAAAGTGTAGGAAAAATTAGAACAGTGGTTGTTCTGGTACAACGCCTGGCGGTGTGATGCGAAATGCCAGGCGGGAGTGACTATCCAGGGAGGAAATTAACACATGGCACCTGTTGGACATGAGGGTCCCGCCAGGCGGTGTTTGGAAGCAGTGAGTGCTCTAAGGCACTTGGCGTCTGGCGGTACACGTCACCCGCCAAGCGGTCTAGAAGTTGGCAATGCTTGGCGATACGTGTCCTTCACCAGGCAATTTTGCTGTAGCAGCCTTTGGTTGCTGGTTCTGCATGCGTGATCTACAAGGCTTTTAGGATACTTCAAAGGTGGATTGTTGGTGTTCATTTATTTGAGCTTGGAACGTATCCCTTGAGTTGAGCTCGGGATAGGGGTTAAGCATGTGGCATTCCTCGAGTTGAGCTCAGAATGGCGTCCCTCGAGTTGAACTCGGGATGGTGGATGAACACGAGGAACCCTTGAGTTGAGCTTGGGTTGGCGAATATTGCCGGTGTGAGTGTGCTGGTTGTGGCCAATACGGATGAAGATTGCTCTCCTTAGTCGTTAACTAACGAGTTTGGTAGTGTTAGGACGTTACAACTCTGTTCGTATTTGGGAACTCCACCTGGCATTGCGGTGTATGATCCGTAGCATGGTTTCTCGCACGTGCTCTATCGGTTGTGGCCGATAGGTATGGCATCAAGACACCTTGAAGTAATCACTAGAAGACGTAGAACACGAATAACATGGTTGTGGCCATGTGATATGGGATCAATTGAGGGAATTCCTCTAGTGTGATTGTATAATATATAAATATAGTTGTGTTTTATTTATGTATGTATATTTATATGTATATTCTGTTAAGCTCACCCTATCTGCTTGTGGTTGGTGATGATCGTGTACGCGGTACACGTGAGCAGATGATGTTATTGCAGGTGGTTCTGGTGAAGCTTAGCTACGGAGCGGGGATAGCTTGGGAGTTTTTATATTTTTGGATTTGAAACAAATTGTAAAGGATTATGACCTGTTTTATACTACTTTCAGTTTTGTAATTATGGATTTCGTAGTATTTATTAATCTAATAAAGTTTTAAATTACCCGCATTTTTAGGAAATGAGGTATATTAAATGAATCTGGCGTAATATTTCTTTAATTTATTACTTAAATCCATAATATCTAGACGGGATGTTACATTTGGTATCAGAGCCTTTTTTTCAAAATATTTTTGGGGTCTATGGGGAGTGAGCTTATCGTGTTACGCTAGCGTGACTAATTGATTATGTTTCGTACTAATTTCGGATGTGAAATCCTAATTTGAGTTTTGTGATGTGAATAGCTGAAATATGTGGCGCGCACAAGTTATGGCCAACAGGAGGAGAAGGAACAACACTGGAGCCAATGACAAAGCTCAAGCAATTCATCGCATGGTGGACGCGATGCAGCCCATAGCAGCGCCATCCAAGGCCATAATCGCACCTACCCGACCCGTAACTATGGAGGATTTTATGAAGCATAGGCCAGCCAAATTCTCTAGCAAGGCCACTCCTAATGAGGCAGATGCCTGGCTGTGGCAGTGCGAGAAAATTTGCAAAGTTCTGGAATGCACGGAATTGTAGAGGCTATCGTTCGTCACATTCCTTTTGGTGGCAGACGCGAAGTACTGGTGGCAGACGCGAAGTACTAGTGGCAGACGCGAGGTACTGGCGCCAGCTGAGTTGGCTGAGTTGAAGAAGTAAATAGAAGACTTGCTTGAAAAGAAGTTTATCAGACTGAGTGCATCACTGTGAGAAGCGTCGATATACTAGTAAAGAAGAAGGATGGCAGCTCTAGATTGTGTGTTGTCTATAGTTGAATAAGTTAACAACAAAGAATAGGTACCCACTACCGAGGATTGATGATCTGTTGGATCAGCTAAGGGGAGCTGTAGTGTTCTCTAAGATTGACTTGAGGTCTGGATATCATTAGATCTTGGTCAAGCCTGAGGATGTGCAGAAGAGGGCTTTCAGGTCGCGCTATGGGCACTATGAGTATATGGTGATGTCGTTTGGGGTGACAAATGCTCTTGCTATATTCATGGACTACATGAACAGAATCTTTGGGCCGTACCTGGATCAATTTGTTATTGTATTCATTGACGACATACTGATATGTTCTAAGAGTCATGAAGAACATGCGGAGCATCTGAGAGTGGTGATGGGAATTCTCAAAGAGCATCAACTATATGAGAAACTGTCAAAATGTGAGTTTTGGCTAGATGAGGTATAGTTCTTGGGCCATGTGATCTCAGTCTAAGGAATAGCAGTGGATCCGGCTAATGTTGAAACGGTGGTGAAGTGGGAGAGATCACAGATAGTTACAGAGGTGAGAAGCTTCTTGGGTCTGGTAGGTTACTACATGAGGTTTGTGGAGGGTTTCTCCAAGAGGGTGAGCCCATTGACACAACTCACTAGAAAGGATCAGCCTTTCTCTTGGACAGATGAATGTCAAGCTTGCTTCGAGGACATGAAGAGAAGGTTGACGACTGCAATAGTGTTAGCTATTTCAGACCCGACTAAGACGTTTGAGGTATACTATGATGCCTCATATCAGGGGTTGGGTTGTATTCTAATGTAGGAGAAACGACCAATCGCTTATGCATTTCATCAGTTGAAGGTGCATGAGAAGAACTACCCTACGCATGACTTGGAGCTAGCAACGACAATTTTTGGCCTCAAGACTTGGAGACATTATTTGTATGGAGCACAATTTCAAGTAGTCATCAATCACAAAAGTTTGAAATATTTATTTGATCAAAAGGAGCTGATTATGAGGCAGAGGTGCTGGATGGAATACTTTAAGGATTACGACTTTGAGCTATTGTACCATCCTGGTAAAGCTAATGTCGTTACAGATGCTTTGAGCAGAAAGAGGGTGTATGTGTCTACCATGATGATAAAACAACTAGAGCTTATTGAGAAGCTGTGAGACATGAACTTGGGGTTCCACACGGGCACTGATTACATACGCTACAGTATGCTGCGAATCACTAATGAGTTCCTAGATGAGGTTTGGGTGGAACAAGGTAAGGACCAAATTAAACATTTTAAGAAATTGTAGGATTAAATTGAACCAAAAAAATAAAATAAAATGAACCAAAGTAACAAATTAGAGGACTAAATCAATAATTTAGCAGTAATTATTATATTATATATTTTTATTATTATTAATTATTATAAACAGATTATTAATTTAAATAATAATTATATATATATTATTCACTATTATTATTATTTTATTATATATATATATATATATATATATATAATAATAATAATAATAATATATGTATATACATAAAGTGTGAGAAATAATGCATTCCACCACCATAAACTTCTGAAGAATCATGAAAAGAAAAAAATACCTCCACCACCACAAAACATCTGAAGCACTATGAAAAGAAAAAAAAGATCACATAAATGGAGATGACAACATTAACAGTATGTCACATGTCAATCAGTGATTTTTTTTTATGTTTTTTAATTTGTTTTAAATTTTTTATTTTTATTTTGTTGCAATTTTTTGCCACGTGTCAAGTCCCTCATGTGACATGTAGCACTCGGTGACAGATGGCAACACTGACACATGTCACTATCAAATGTTATTACATACGTGTTGTTCCTGTGGAGAACAAATAAGATATGTCAGACAAAAGTGTTACCTTACCTCAATCCGCAATCTCCTCAATAGGCTTCCTCCCGGTTGCTATATGTCATTTGTGGATATCTCAGTTTGGACCGGTTTGGACCCAAGAGGGGTTACCTGTGGAAGAGACTCTGATGCTCAAGTCAGTCAAAATTCTCAAAAAGTCAAATCCCGTAATTAAGGGAGTAATGAATGCATACCTTTAATTGCTGGGATCCACACATATTTATAGATTATTAATTATGTCTAGCCTTGTCATGGGCTAGGCCCCTAATTGGGTCGTAGGTGGGCCTGGGTCTTAGGAGTCCATAGTATGGTGATTGCGTGCGTGCCAGGATCCAAGTATGAGACTTGGATGTTTTACTACAGACGAGGAGTCTGTAGGGCAGGACTATGAGCGGGATAGACTCATAGGGTTGGACCACGAATGAGTTAGTTTCGTGGGAGCACAGGGAAGTCCCAAGACCTAGTACATGCATATGACTCATGAAGGACTATGAGGTCATGGTTGGGTAATTTGATATGAGATATTTAATTATGTTATTTTGGGATGGGTAACATATTTATATTCATGTATTTTTTTATATGTATATTGTGCATAGCTCACCCTTTGTGTGTGTGTGGCGATGATCGGATAACTTGTTATCCGGGAGCAAATGATGTGACAGGTGGGCCAGGAGATGCTTAGACTCGGAGCGAGGGCTAGCAGGGGATGTTTTTGTAGATACATATATTCTATGTTTTATCATTTTAGCTTTAAGGAAATCATGTAAACCTGGCAGGAGCCATTGAATTTTATTTTAGTTTTATGAAATTATGGACTCCTGGTTTTGTAGCTTATCTTATATTAAAGTTTTAAATTTCCCTTGTTTTGGGAAACAATTTATATTGAATGCGGTAGCTATTGTATTTCAAATTTTATTTAATTAAATTAGTAATATTTCTTAGGGATGTTACAAATGCAGCGCACTCTCCACGTTGCTAGCCTTTTCCTCTCTTCTAGCCATTCTTCCTTTTCCTTCTTCCAGACCTCATTCTCCTCGGCATGTTTGTCAACCTTCTCTTACAACTCTTCCAACTTTTCCTGATTCCCTTCCTTCAACTCCCTCTAGTACAAGGACCCAACCCGACGCCCCAATAGTAGCGCCTTACTACCAAATTCCACCATTGTCCTCACCTGATGGTTAGGATCCATGTTATTGATTGAATTAATCAGCGTCTCCAACACATTAATTTCAATATCTTGCCGCACAACCGTCTCTGGTAGCTCAATCAGCCCTGCTTCCGGCCCTTTTGTGCCACTAGACGACCCCACCCCTAACAGAGCGACCCAGACCTTCTTCACATCTTTACCCTTACCAGGCCTAGCTGGCAGCTCGACCTTTCTTTTGGCCCCACCATGTACGTGAACATCCACCAGTGACTCTTGCAAGTTAGTAACCTTAGTGTTCCCAGCAGCCTTAGCTCTAGTCGCTTTCTCCTTTCGCAGTGTTTGGAACAGAGTCAAGTTCTTCTTTCCCATCTGCGCCATGTGACCTGTAAACAACAACACACATCCATCAGACCACTCAAACATAATATAATACTCAAATATACAAAAAGATACCTTCAATATCAATAATCAGATGAACCGAATTATAAACCCTAACTAAACCCTTAGTGGGCATCTTATCGCTAAAAAGCATCACCGCATCCACCACCTCCCGGTCAGCCACCGACAACTCCTCCCTCACCATTCCTTTTTATCACCAAGGGTTGCCGGTCCAGAAAAAGGGAAATTTAGTACTCCCATCGTTAGTGTAAAAATGTAAGCGTCCAACTTGCTTTACCACCACTTTAAAGAACTCATCTTTAAAGTGTTTGAAAGACTGAGTAAAAGCACCCAGTCTGTTAATTCTGGGCCGGCTTATAAGCGAAAACCACGTGGTCGGACTTCTCGGCCTCGTATCAAAAAAGTAGAGGAACGGCCGCGGAGTAGGTTACAAGTACAAAGCCATACACAACAACCGAAACGCCTGCAAGTATGCCCAGCTATTTGGGTGCAGTTGAGTGGGAGCAACATTCAACAAACGCAAGACTCCCATGGTGAACTCGTCAAATGGAAATCGGATGTGCAGTTGTGAAAAGTGACACATGTACATGTAAAAGAACTCCTCGACAGCTCCATCTCGGTCGTGGCAGACACATTCTACTGCAGTTACCCTCTTTGGCACCACTATATCCCTTCGAGCACCTTTGTGAAGCGTCTCGGTCGTGGCAGACACATTCTTCCCGCCAAAAGTCATAAGTCATATGAAGCGTCACAACGCACACCAAGAGTCACCAACCTCAAAATAACGGTGCAAAATCCCTTCGATTAGACCTCTGACATCTGTCACCCCTTCACCTGCCACAAACCTATTTAGATCCCAAGCCTTAACATTGTTAATCATACTTAAAGGCTAGGGGACTAGTGTACCACACCTAGCCGGCCTAGCCAAACACACTTCTTATCCTTTTTCGTTATAGTTATACCAACAAAGACTAGGTACTGGTGTACCACACCTAGCCGGCTTAGCCTGATCATAGCCGTCTACATAGCCCCCAAAGACGCAAATAATCACCATGTATGAACGAGTAACAGTACCCGACCTAAGCCGCTAAAGGGTAACCGGCCTAAGCCGCTAACTTAGAATAACTAACCAAGAACTTGACAAATTCAGAGCGTTGTAGGCCCCTAAAGGCCCACGATAATCGGACTTAGGGGAATGGCCTAAGACCCAGGCCCACCTACAGCCCAAACAGGGGCCTAGCCCATGACATGGCTAGACATAATTAATAATCTATAAATATGTGTGGACCCCAGAAATTAAAGGTACGCATTCATTACTCCCTTAATTACGAGATTTGACTTTCTGAGAATTTTGACTAACTTGAGCGTCGGAGTCTCTTCCACAGGTAACCCCTCTCGGGTCCAAACCGGTCCAAACCGAGATATCCACAAATGACATATAACAACCGGGAGGAAGCCTACTGAGAAGATTGCAAATTGAGGTAAGGTAACACTTGTGTCTAACATATCTTATTTGTTCTCCACAGGAACACGTGTCTTTAATCAAATTTAGTCTCCACATATGTCTCTTTGATTCAATTTAGTCCCAATTTGTTTTCGAATTAGAGCAATACCCCATCTAAATTGAAACCAATTTTTCTATTTATATAAATGTTATACTAATTTTTTTATTAATTTTTTTTAACATATTACGTTGTTATATATTATTAATCCATATTTTTATAAAAATAAATTAATTAATACCATTTTAAAGTATTAATTTTATTAATTAAAGCAATTCACCCCCTCTTAGTTTTTGTCCATAAGCGAATCATTATGTTGCACGATTATAACACATGGCAAGACACTACAACTGTTAATGTCAGTGTCAAGTCTCATTGTCTTGATTTCATTTTAGTCCCTATATATGCCACTTTGATTCAATTTAGTACCAATTTTTTCCAAATTAGAGTTATAATCACTCTAAATTGAAACCAAATTTATTATTTGTATAAATATTATATTGAATTTTTATTAAAAAATACTTTTGAATATATTACATCGTTATATATTATCAATCCATGTTTGTTAATCTATGTTTTTTTATAAGATTAAAACTAATTAAGTATAAATATTTTTACAAAAAAAAATATTTAAAAATAATTAATATATTATTAATCCATGTTTTTTATAAAAATAAATTAATTAATACCTTTATATAAATAATAAATTTGGTCCTCTTTTAATCGGGACATAATTTATTATTTGTATAAATGTTATACTAATATTTATATTAAAATTTAATGATAAAAGTCATTATTAACAAAACATGGGTCAACAATATATAACAATTTAATATGTTGAAAAGTCATTTTGAATAAAAAATATCATTATAGTATTTATACAAATAATAAATTTAGTCTCAAATTAGAGAGAGCCAATATTATCTATTTTGAAAAAATATTAGGAATAAATTGAATGAAAATGACATGTATCGATTCAAAGAGACATATATAAAGGTTAAATTGAAATAAAAACAATGATACTTGTCTACTTGTCACTGACGCTACGAGTGTCACGTGTCACACAAAATACTTGATATAGGTAACAAAATTTGTTTGTAAAAGAAAAATATTAAAAAAAATAAAAAAATTACAAATTAACACATGACATGCCGTTAATCTTGTCAGTAATTTTTTTTTTAAATAATATTGAAACATTTTTTCACAAGTTAGGATGCAATTGATAGTTTTTTTGAAAAGTTGTGACGCAATTGAAATACTTTTAAAAACAGAGACGACATTGAAACGTTCCCACAAAAGTGAAGATCAAACAAATAATTAAGCCTTCTTTATATTCTTATTGTCAAGTTTCCCGATCATAGTTTGCCCGTCCCAATATGATAAATTGAAAAAAAAAGTAAATTATTTTTATTTGGTTCCGATACAAGGTACTATTACAAACTTTAAACATAAAAAATAAATAATTTTTTTTTTTAATTTAGTTTATTTCATATCATAATAACATTGCTAAATATCAATTTCTTGAGTAATATAATTAATATTGGTGTTAACGGTTATAGTCTAGAATGAGGATTCCACCGGAAATGACAAAAACCGGTGAAAAGCACATTCTTAAATTTAACGTTCACCGTATAGTATATTGTATAATACAATGAAAGAATTAATTAATTTGTTTCCATTCATATTTTCTTAATCTCAATAAATATAAAATGAATATATTTATGATACAATTTAAATTATTTAATAAAATAAAAACCATGTTACTTAATTACATGAATGTTTAAAAATTAATTAAATATTAATTACATGAATGTTTAAAAATTAATTAAATATTACTTTAAAGAAGAATGGCACATAAAAAGAAAAGTTTGACTCCTGAAACATCTAATGTAACAGACTTAATATTTTTCTTCTTTTGACAAAGGTACATCAGTTTCACAGAATTCTTATCACTTTTACCCAACATATATGACCTAATTCTAATGATATAAATATGTGTCTCAGTTGAATACCGAAGTGAAAAAAGAATAATTAGATATACTAGAAGAAATAGTAAAACAAAAGAAGGCAAAGAATGGCTTTGATGAAAGTTACTTTGGTAGCAATTGTTTTTGCTTTGATAGCTTGTAATGGTAAGGTGTTTGAGTTTTTTTGTTCATTTGATAAATCATTTTTGTGGCATGCGATGTAGATATTAAAATCCTAATTCATGAGATTTAATGTTTGAATATACACATATAGTTTTACGGTTTACATGTTAAAATTTGATACTTAACATGCTTTTATATATATATTCTAATGATGACATGTGTTTTTGTAGGATTTGTCTTAGGTAAGGAAGAATGTAAGGAGAGTAAAGATTGCAAGGGGAAAATAGATTTATGCAAAGATTCAGCAATTTGTGTTAATAAAGTTTGTCGATGCTCGGTGAGTATAGTAGGAAAGCTCCAAGTTTGTAAAACTGCTGCTGATTGTCCAAAATGTCCTCCAGGATTATGTAATCAACAATATTGTGATGTAACCACTGGTGAATGCTCATGTCTATGTTAAAGACACCGAGAAATTTATCAATAAAAATGCATTTGGAAATTACTTAAAATAAACAATACAACTTCAAAATTGTTATCCAAATTAAAACTTTTGTTTTTTAGGTTTTCTTTTTACACGTTTAAGAATATAATTGTCGGAAAACTGAATCTTGAACTTTTTTTATCAATATTGACGTGGGTTGGAATTCATCCTGGCAGACACTGAAGTTTAAACTTTTTCTTCCAAAAAGTTAAATAATGGAAATAAAATATTTATAAATGTTGGAAGTTAAACATTATTGTGATAAAGTTATGTTATGAGTATCTAATTAAACTTAAATTTAAACAAAAATATTTGTTCATACAAAATTCATATATAAAATAAGTCTTTAAGGATTTTATCTTACACTTTTCCTTTATATGCATATCCTAAATCTGGACAGGGATTTGCTTATTTATATATCTAATACATGCATAGTAGGTGACATTGGCAATAACACAAGGCTAAGTTCCTGAAATAAAACTGTCATCATATTATGATGAAATATTTAAACAAGAACAAACAATGAAAATAATTATTACAATTTCTCATTATGTCATCATATGCATGCACTGCGTACACACACACACACACACACACACACACACACACACACACACACACACACACACACACACACACACACACATATATATATATATATATGGATCACACATGACTCCACATTTAAAGGACATTTCCCAAGATATTGATGCCTTTCGAAAAATAATTATTAAGCAAGTCTTATTAGAGACTAACACCTTTAATATTTAACACTTTTCAGCTCCATGGGTTCATGTTGTTTAAGGTATCTAAATTTTGGAGTTCATATTGTGCCAAATGTGCAATAAATATTATTCTATATGACTAAGATCGTCTATGAAACAAAGGATCTCTTTACAGGTTTCAATACTTAATACAACATTTATTATTGTCCATGTAAGTCATCTCATTCATGACTTCAAATTAAATATCATCCAAAAACATGTAATTCACATCTCTATCGTCATGCAATTTAATCAAAGCAAACAAATTAGTGAACAATACGATTTAATAATTTCTCCATAGCATAAGCATAAAATATCCAATTAACCAAAAAAAGGACTAGTAAAACCACATAATGTAAGAAGTCAAATGATGTCTTTCGTTGAGAAAAAGCATTTGCGTTGAGTAAAGATGTCGAATGAAGCACCTATTAGAGCGAATCAAATGATACCTCTTTTAAAGCGTATTTGTTTTCTCTCGAACAAGGGTATATCAAATGATACTTTCACTAAAGAGAATCAGACAAAAATTTTGTTTGAGTTGGTTTGCTTTCACTTAGCAAGGTTATCAAACGAAACACTCATTATAATGGATCAAATTTTGTGAACTAAATATTCAAAAGTTCTTTTTGTTAAAGACTTTGTAAATAGGTTTGTCAAATGTTCACATTAACAAATCTTTTGGATCTCTATATCAACCTTTGAATTGAATAATGCACTATTGTCTTCATATATGGTTTTTGATTCCATTTTTCTCGAGGATAGACTACAAATTTGTCGCACATGTTGAATTGTAGACCTTGACCAAACACATTCACGACTTACCTCATGTGATGTTTATTGGCACAAATAGCCTGGATGATTTGGTGCTTGAACATTTGATGAAGGTACTTGAAGTCATTACTTTGGAACATGTTGGAACCATGCTTACATTGATGAAGATGTGGAGATTTGATGTTTCACGTGTCGATCAAGCCTTGTATGCGTGCTCTATATCTAGATTATTCATGGGGAAAACAAGCTTGAAAATTGTAATTCATGTTATAGACCATTTTGCATTAACTAGATGTATAAGGTCTCAGGTGTGTCTTTTAATCTGCTGAAATGTTTTTCAACAGGTTAAATGATGTCTTTTAATTTCTTAAATGGATTTTTAACATATTAAAAGGTTTCTTGCAATAGTCTTAATTGTACGTATTTAATCAGTTGATTTATTTTGTAATCGATTGATTCCACTTAAGTTAAGTGAAATCAACTTATTGATTTGAAAATTAATCTATTGAATTTCGTAACAGTTTGACTATAAAAGTTGTATTTTTCGAAAGAGAGTTGTGAAGACAATTTCTGATGATTGATCTTGGATCATTCTTGTAGCATTTTGCTTGGTGTTTAAAGCTTGGAGAAATTGGTTTTGGTAGGAAAGGTTGTGTTATAACTGAGAGGTTCGGTCTTTCTCAAGCTTTCAAGTTGTGCCTGAGGGTTTTCCAGGTCTACAAGAGGTGTTTTGTTGTGTTGGTTTGATTCTTGTGTGATTCAAGAGTCATTGTGTGGTGTTCTTGAATATTTTAAAAGTTTAATGTTATGAACTTTGTAAATCATTTGAAATAGTGCCCAGTCGAGCTCGGGTTGCCTTGACTAACTGGATGAAGCTCAAGTTTGAGTGAAGAAGTATAAAAATCTTGTGCATTGCTCTTTTTTCTAACCCTTCTCACTTGTATTGCACTTTAAAGTTTAAAGAATTTTGATTTGAATAATCTTTTTGACATTCTTGCGTGATCTAGCATTATCTGTAGCATTGCTCATGTTTGTCTAACTCATTTGAACCTATCTTGATTGTTCTTTCATATTGTTCCTGACTTAAAACAAAAAATTGCATTTATGCATTTTTTCCAGTTTTTCAGTCGATTATTTTTGTTATTTAATATATTTATTCTATCAATATTGTATCTGTTTAATGAAATTAATCGACTATCTCTATATTTGATCGATTGAAAGTGTCTAGTCCATGAGTGTTTGCATCCATACTTGGTGGTTGATTTGATTCAATTGAAAACTGTTTTAGGCTTTTAAAAGTCAACATATTTTTTTAACTAGCCAATTCAACCCCCACCCATTCCCTTCTTGACATTTCATCCATTTCTTTTATTTTATCGTTTTTGGGTCTCTTTCAATTTTGTTAGATGGCTTAATGTAAGTGTTTAGGATCCCAAATCATTTTATACTGTAATTGATTGCAAACACAAGAAAATAATTAGTGACCAAAGTCCCTAATTAGCGTCTTCTACCCTATATGTTACTCCTTAATTAACTTTCTAAGACACTAAAACTTTATGGAATTTGTGGAACTTTCTCTCTTTCGTGATCATACAGTTTGCAACTGTTGAAGATTGATCTTGGATCATTCTTGGAGCATTTTGCTTGGTGTTTGAAGCTTGGAGAATGAGGTTTTGGTAGGCAAGGTTGTGCTAACACTAAGATGAATTCATATTTTTGCCCTCATTTAATGTTTAATTTTGGGTATTTAATTGAATTTATTTGCTTAAAGATTGATTTAATCAAGATTTGTGATATTTAGGCTTATAGAGTTTGTGAGATAAAAAGCTTAAAAAGTGATTTTAGTTACCTAAATATTATTTGATTTTGCTAACGTTTGTTGATGTAGCTGAAGTTAAATTTTGTTCATTAAAGATGTAAAATGGAATTGTTCTGAATTACAAAAAATGGTCAAAGCAGTCAACTTTGAGCTTATTCTTGTCAAAGCTAGTCAAATGGTCCAACAAAATGGCAGAATTGGAAATTGGACAAAAATTAAGATGCTGAATAATTAATTATCTTTTATATATCTCAAATTATCAACAGAGAAAATATTCAAATATTTTAGAAACTGATAAAATCTGTTAAATATTTGAGAGATATTATATCAAAAGATAAAAGATTTCAGCAACAGAAAATATAAGATTCAAGTCCAGTCAAGGCTTATAAAGACACCAAGGTGAAGCAGAAAGGAAGCTCGACACTTCTGAGTTTAGGAACCCTTAAGGGGACTAATTTCCTTCTCTCTCTCCACATACTCTTCTTCTATTTTTTATTTTATTTTATTTTGAATTCCATGGAGCGCTAAGCTTCAAGGGTTAGTTCCATTGTAATTTCTTAATTGGATTTAGAGGTTAGATCAATAAATTTGTTTGTTCTTTTGATTCTTGTGATTTATTTTCATCTATGGTTTTTGGTTTTTAATCTAGTAAAAGTAATGATTTTTAAATTGTAACAAGTTAGCACAGTGTTAAATCTACATATCATAACAATCATATGAGTCCAAGGGTTTTTAAATTTTATTTTAGAAGTTACTTTGGTTAGATTTAGAAACTTTCATATGATTGAATCAGTTTTTGCTGATAATTTAGAAGTTACTTTGATTAAAGGTGAAAACTTTGATTAGAATTAATCAAGAAGTTACTTTGGTTAATTAGCTTTTGACTAGATATAAGAGGTAAAAGAGTGGACATGATTAGGATTAGTAATATTTAATTAAGAAGTTACTTTGGTTAAATTTACTATGATTAATCTATAAAGTTCTTGCTTTTGATTGAGAAGTTACTTTGGTTAAGAGTGAGGTTGCCAACAAATTAATTAAGAAGTTACATTGATTAATTTGAAATCTTAAATAAGAAATCAATAACAATAATATTTAGAAAACCAATGATGAATCCTGTTTTGAAAAAGCAGTGGAATCAACCCATTCTAGGGAAGAGTGGGATTTGTGTGTTTGGAGAGGGCAATAGAAAAAGAAAAATTAGGAAAAAGAGTAAATAAGAGGGATTCGGACTGCAGGAATTATTTTATAAAATGAAAAAATAAAGTTTTATATAAAGTGGCATTTCAAAATGTTACAATTTTAAATAATAGTATAGCAATGTAAGAGGTGATGGTTATAAATGCTATATTAAACATTTACATCTTGACGGTTACTAAAATGACATAATATACTGCAAAAGCGATGTTTTTAATTAAATGCCATGTTAAAAACGCCGTTATATACATTATTTTTTGTTGTGATTTCATTCACTTCATTCTCATCCATACACAAACATCTCAATTTCATATTCAATTCAAAATCAACTCACCAATATACTCAAATCATATCCCTAGTGACTTTGAGCATATGATAACTCATCAAGTTACAATTCCTTGAATCCTAAACAAGCAATCATGCATTAAGTTCAAGAGTTTTAAGATTACTAATGAATCATGTTTCATCCCTAGATATAAGCTCCATTAGGTATTGAATTTAAGTTTGATGCTCAAAAGAAACTTTCAAACACCTCAAGAACCAACAATCAAGCCATGGATGATCAAGCTACAATAAGCATTAAGCATATAAATCAAATACTAACTTTGAAATAGAAAGCATATGTATTAACATCACAAGATACAAAAATTTCAGTTTATTACGTCTAATCTCAACAAATAGGGTTAACTCTCCATATTGGAGAACCTAGGGTTTACAAGTTGAAAAGATAAGGAAGAAATTGAAACTAAAGTGAGATTCACGCCCTTCTTTAACGTTCTTTGACTCTACTCCATACTCTAATCGCGTTTCCTCTTTGCATTTCCATCTCCAATTCGTGACCCATCTTCCTCCTCAACCTAAAAAGGGGCAAAATCACCATTAATGAAGATTGAAGCCTAAGGAGGAATAAGGGAGTGTTAGAATTAATTGATTAATTCTATTATGTGACTCATTTGAAATATTATGATGGGCCCAATTGTGATTTAATAATATTTAAATTTAAAGACCTATTAGTTATTATTATGGGAAAGGATAATAAAATAAAATAAGGATAAAACAAAACCCAACTTGGTGGACGTTGGCTTATAAAAGAGATTGGAGTTTTGTCTCTGGCCATAAGGTTCTTTTCACAGTAACCCATCAAGAACGTATGATAAGAGAAAAGAAAAGCAAAGAGATAGGTTTGGAAATGGTGGTTCGAGAGCATTCAAAATTACAAATTGAAGAACGCGTATTCACAGGATCTCTTATGGATCAAGGTTAGTGCTCTATTATGTTTTATAATGTGAGAATCTTAAATTTTAAAGATCTTTAATTGTTTTACACGTGGTATCAGAGCCAATGTTATAAGATTTATAATTCTCCTATTATATAATGTTTTATCCTAATAAGATAAACACTAATGTGATTTAAAGTTACATATGATTCTGCTACCATTGGATTATATTAGTATCAAATGTTTTGGTATGAATTAAAAACATGTCGTGTTGCGTGAATGTATAATCAAGAATAGAGATGGCAAATAAACCCGTCCCCGTGGGTATTGCCCGAATCCGTCCCCGTTTTGACGGGGAATCCTCGCATTGACTGGGTATGGGTATGGGTATGGGTATAGGGAATCCCCGATTTTTTTGATTGGGTATGGGGATGGGGATGAATATATCCCCGCCAT
>Ga0214545_1004291_pt1 | contig 26765 bp, 13 predicted proteins | sample CNSS4metaG_FD_160064 | JGI IMG/M metagenome (GOLD analysis project Ga0214545, IMG submission 160064) | Root nodule microbial communities from cowpea collected in UCLA plant growth center, Los Angeles, California, USA - CNSS4 | ecosystem: Host-associated > Plants > Roots > Nodule | place: USA... | reverse complement strand
TTGTTATTTTATTTTTATATATATATATATATATATATATATATATATATATATATATTTTTTTTTTTGATAATAGTTGTTATAGTATTATTATTCGTATTTTATTTTTTTGATTATATCTCGACCCAATTCATTGTTTTTTTTTTTAATAAATAAACTATCCAATCCATTCATAAAGTAATATTTAAAAAAACTCAAGACAATTATAAAATGAATTTTAAAAAAACTAAAAAAAAAAGAACGATTTAATTCTGAAAAAATCAATTAGATTAAATTGATTAATTTAGTGTCGATAGTACAATCCGTTGAGTTTTAGAAAAACAAAAGATGAATCATTATTATTGATAGGTAAATTTGATCCATCCAATGAATAATAGAGAATTATATATATATATATATATTACATTGTATTGTCAAGTGTAATACTTACACGTATGTGAAGAGCATTTGAATTGAAAATCTTATCATATTTGATGATGAGGATTACATAATAAACATTTCAATAAAAAATAACATACATAATTGCTTTATTTCACAAATCACCAATTACAAACTATTTTGAAAACAATAATAAAGACATTCAAGGAGATATATATATATATATATATATATATATATATATATATAATTCGTAAAAAAACCAAGTAATTAACCATTGCAAAGAATAATAATAAGCTTGAGTGTGTTGCAAACACACTATGCATAGCTGCACATCCCGAAAACACAAGAACCTTTGGCGTTGCACTTGTTGCCACATTTGCCACAATGCTTCTTGTTAGTGTTAGGGTTCACGCACTTCCCTTCACAGCATATCTTTCCGAAGCTGCATTTCTTTCCACACCTCCCACAGTTTTGTCGATCTGTCAAAAACTTCACACACTTGTTGTTGCAGCAATCAGGCCCTGCACTACCTTTAACAAGGCATATCTTTGGGTTTTTTTCACATGTCAACGCCACCCTTCCATTCTGGGAAAGGAACCGGCTTGTTCCTCGGAGAGACTTTGTCTCTTCATTCCACTCTGAAGATGTTGCTACAGTAATGGCCAAAGCCATTATGAAGAGCACAAGGAAGAGGGTCTTCAACAACTTCATTGTTGTTTTTCCGTTTGCGTTAATGTATAGAAAATTTAAGTAATGGGTGGAGGTGGATGTTTTGGTTCAGAATGCTTCATGTATTTATAGAAGAGGAGGTTGATGAGTTTTGATTTTGCATAGATTACGTGCATGAGTTAGTAGCCTACGTGTGAGTGTTGTTAGTGGGGTGGTCTAAATCAATGGCCAGATAATGTTAGGCTTAATTTCTGGCAGGAACTTCTTCAATATAACTAATAAGTTGAAAATGGAAAGATTATCCAAGAACAACTAAATGGTTATATATATATATATGCTGAATGAAAAATAAGAAAAACAACTAGTCTTTTAATTATGTGCAGTCTAAGGAAACTAAAAATGCGTTACAGAACCACCATACTATGCAGACATTCCAATCGCCTAGTTTGACCGTTGTTTTGTACAGGTATATATTTTGACTTCGCATATCTTAAGGCAAACATTCTAAATAACCAACCAATTAGGTGACAAAATTCTTATATGATTTATTTTCCTTTTGTATAAATTTTTTACTAATTGAATCAATATTTTTAAATAAAGTCAATTTTGATCCTTCTGATAACTTGACACACTTTGGAAGGTGATGTGAAGTTGTGCTGTGTTAAAGCAGAGGATACTAAAGTAAAATATAATTCAATCCAACTTTGGATACGTGATACTTTTTAAATGATATCAATCTAACAAAAATAATTGAATTGATTTCATTTCAACAATATTATTAAGATTTAATTAGTTAAAAAATACAATAATAAAAGTAATCATAAATCTAAATATAATAATCAAATTAATTAAGTCTATAATTATAAAAACATTAATTCTTATTTGAACTTTATTTTCCCATTGTATAACTCATGTACATATTCACTGTAGGACACAAGTATTAGTAAGTATTGAAAGTAATTTATGTTAAACCTTCTAATTTATATTTTAATTTATTAATAATATTTTTATCATTATCCATTATATATATATATATATTATTTATTTTTTTAAAAATTGATAAAACCAAATTTTGATATTATCTTAATAAATAAAGTTTAAATCTAATTCAAAATATTTGTATTACTTTATTGTCATTGGTGCATACAATGCAATGTAACATTATTTCATCTAACCAGCCCAACTTATTAATTAGGTTTATCTCTCCATCTATCAAGAGCAAGAAAAGAAGTCTAAATCTTAGAAAACATGTATAGCATATTAATTGAGACTAACACAGTTAGTAATTCAACATAAGAAATGCCTTGTTTGACTTTGGGAGAGAATTAAAAAGAAAATAAAAGAAGGAAAAAAATAGTAAAAATGTTTTTTTTTTTAATTTGGAGAAAAAAAATGAAAAATAAAGAATTATTTTGTATTAACATGATAGAATAAAAATTAATTTAATTAATTAATATAGTAAATTAATAAAAATACCTTTGTTTAAAATTTAATAAAAATTAAGGAAGAGTTACAATTAAAAAGAAATTATAGAGTAATTATCTTATAAAGTTGGGAACAATATAAAAAAGGTTACTTAAAAATTAATTTTCAATTTATTTAAATAATTAATTATCAATAAATTACTATTTGTTTTCTACATATCAATTTAAAAATTTAAAATATACAAAGTTTGATTTATAATTTAATCGATGGAATTTAATTTTTTTTATAAAATTAATGCCTAAATATTAAAATATTTTTTTACAAAATATTAAAATTAAAATTATTTTATTTTTTGTGATATAATTCTTTTAATTATTTATTATAATAATGAAAAACTTAGATTATATATGAAAATAATCAATTATTTAAAACTTATATAATTGATAATTTTAAAGATAAAAACCTAAAGGTTAAAATATAATTACTTTTTTTTTAACTAAGTTTTAAATATATCATAAACTAAATATTTTTAATTTAGTTTTTATTAAAAAAATTCATTTGTTTAAAATATTATTTTCTATGTAAATGGTCACTTATTTAATTATTATTATTATTGACGAGAAGATGATGTCACTTTTATTAATTTATATTTAGAATAAATTTCCTTTTAATAAAAACTCAATTAAAAATATAAAAATTTGTAATATAATTTAAACTTGATTGAAGTTGAACTATTTTGTTTTCTTCGGGGTTTCCTGTACAAACACGTGGAAATGACTAATTTACAAAATAATATAAAACCACGTAGTATTAAAAAAGCAAGTACCTGGGCCCACGTCCAATATTCCATATCACCCTGTCCTTTTACATATGTGGAAGATCGGGTGGTGAATGAGAAGGGACAAGGCCAATGGCATCGTCAGCAGCGCCGTCGCTGAAAGCGGTACTGGACCGCGTCCAAGGGGCTACTGAGCGCTCTGGCCGGAATTTGCAAGAGATCCGTGTTGTGGCGGCTAGCAAGACCAAGTCAGTTTCTGCTCTCCGTCAGGTATACGACGCCGGCCATAGATCCTTCGGCGAGAACTACGTTCAGGAAATCCTTCAAAAGGCTCCAGAGGTTGGTTAGCTCTTTCCCTTTCATGCTTTTTGGATTCACTTCTCAATACTTACATTTTCTTTCTCAACCACAGCTTCCCGATGACATCGAGTGGCATCTCATTGGCAATTTGCAGAGTAACAAAGTCAAGCCTCTTATCGGTATCTATTATTCACTATCCCTACTTCCATTGCTGCAACTGAAACGGCGACGTTTCATTATTATTGTCTCAGTTTCGATTAATTTAGAGTTTAAGACATCTTTTATTTTGTTTTCAAACTTGATTTTAAAAAAATGGGCACTTGTAAAATAATTTTACCTAATTGTTGACTGTTCGTTTATTAAGAAACATGAGCACAATTTTGCTAGATGGTGGGTTTTGGAAAATTTGTTTTTGTGGAGATGAATTCATATTTACCACATTAATAATATGGGTTTACTGTTGAGGTGATGAATGGGGATTCTAATGCTTTTCTTTTATGTTTCACAGCTGGTGTTCCCAACCTTGCTTGTGTAGAAACTGTGGATGACGAGAAGGTACTTTTGTTTCTTCATAATTTGTTTTGGTTGTCGAGGTAGTATGTTTTCTCGTGTATGAGTACACATATAAGGAGCTAAATCCCGAGTTTTAAATTCTGAGGGGGACGGAATATGGAAAATTCATAGAACCTGAAAATTAGGTATAATATGATGACGAGTTTCAGACAAGATTTTTGGGTTTCACTTGAAGTCTTTCGCATATAAATGGTAATTTTGCAGATAGGCCTCACATTCTAGAATTAATCTGTGGCGCTACCTCTTAGTCAATGAGTTCTCTGGATCTGTGGAAATAAAATTATATTACATGTTAGTCTTGTTTGGATGAACTTTTTTGTATGCTCTTTCTAAAAGAGTAAAATAAGAATAAAACTTGAATTAGACTCTCCATAAACTATTATCAGCTTATGTATAAGTTAATTTATAGAAATACTCCCATAGAATATAGTTTATGTCTAAAATGTGCTGTCAAACAAGATATTTTTTATTTAGTGAATGTGATTTAGTATTCTCTTGCAAATGTTGTACCGATTATTGGTATTCTATTGTCTGACAGATTGCAAATCTTCTTGATCGTGCTGTAGCAAATGTTGGGAGGAAACCGTTGAAAGTTTTTGTTCAAGTGAATACGAGTGGAGAAACCTGTAAGTTGCACTTGACAGATTAGCCAACCAATTCACTAATCACTATCTGCAGTAGGGTAGCTTAATAATGTTGACTTGGTTGTGTTAGATCATTAACCCAATTTTTTTTGACACGGCTTCTCCATAATAGATTTAATGTGACAATAACAACAAAATCACAAGAAAATGTTGCTTCCAATTCTTTTACTGAAAATATGTTAGGAAAATTATTGATTGTAGCATCATATATCTCAATACCTAAATATGTAAATATGTAAACGCAATGAATATTTATTAGAATAATTACTTGACTTCTAGTTTATAATCTATGCCCAACATCTTTGTTTTTCATTTGTCCCATTTTAAAACATAGTTGTAAAAGTTTTCAGTTTATTATTGGTATCAAGACTGATATTTGCCTGGTATTTCTTGCCAGCCAAATTTGGTGTTGAACCGGCTCTGTGTGTGGATCTTGCAAAGCACATCACAAACTGCCCAAACCTTGAGTTTTCTGGTCTAATGACAATTGGCATGCTAGATTATTCATCCACCCCCGAAAATTTTAAGGTGGCGACTGTACATTTTGGACATGGTTCATTGGTTTTTTGGGGTCTTCCTATTTGTTTGCTTTTGTAGATAATTCTCCAAACTAAATATTCTTCTGCACTATCAAGATGTTGTCCAATTGCAGAAGTGAAGTTTGTAAAGCACTTGGAATACCAGAAACGCAATGTGAGCTATCAATGGGAATGACTGGGGACTTTGAGCAAGCTGTAAGGAATTATAATTTCCCCTTAGAAAATAGATGGCTTAAACAGGAAAAGATACGTATGTGATTTGTGATTATATTTTTTTAACCAGCTAACTCTAATTTGCAGATCGAGATGGGAAGTACAAATGTTAGGATTGGGACTGCCATATTTGGAGCCAGAGAATATCCAAAGAAAGACGAGAAGTAGCTATCCTAATTTTGCAGTCTCTTTGGGTTGGTATATTGGTGCTGACATTCACATATCAAACTCAGAACAGCATGAGAAAATTATTCAAGCCATAACTTAGTATATCCGTGAACATGAATGATGGTGGTGGTCAGAGTTATGGGACAGCTTTGTATTCGGAATAGTCTTCTAGATTGAAAGCTGTATACATTTTCTGTCAAACATAAGAACCAACCTATTCAGGTGAAGCTGAACCAAGATAATTTGAAAGAATAATGATATGCAGCACCGAAAATAATTATATGAAAAATAGCAGTCTGACGAGTTACATTTTTATTAGAAGTAACTTTGTTCTCTTACCTAAATGGTCATACGTGTTTTTTACTATTGAATTTGAATTCGTGAACTTTCGCGCCAATCACTTCTGCATCAAACATGGTGCGCGTCCCCATCTTCCCAGCTAATAAAATTTCTGAATCAATTCCTAAACGAGCAGCGTTATACTTGTAAAGAAAATCATTTTTCTTCACCTAATCAAATGTGCATAACAAACTTCATGTACCCAATAATAGATTTTACCTTCGCAAACCTTATTAAAGCCCACAAATATAGATTAACATTAGTCGAGTATTTATTCAATTTTTTCTTATTCACTTTTATACATATTTTTTTTAATATCTCTAAGTTCTTACTTACATGAGTCCAAGAGTTGGATCTCTCCTCAGATCTTTGAAGTACCAACTCCTAAGAAATATCACGTTTTTATTCGGGAGAACCTTTTTTTTAGTAATAATTAATTTTTTTTTTAAATAGATGAAGTTGAGGTCTACGAAAGTTATAAAATTATAAATCATTTAATATTAATAAAATTCTTTTTCCAAGCCGCAACTTTTTGGAGCAATGCATGAGGAGTTACTGAACCCTTTAATCCATGTACACAAAGTGGTTTATCAAACCATTTATCAAGCTGAGATATTTGGTGATTTGGTTCAAGCTTAGCCGGGCAGCATGAAATAGGAATGGATCATGTTTTCTTACAAACCAAAGCCGCAATTACTGCTGAGTTTTAGTGTCCTAAAACGTTGTGTGGTGTCACTACCACACCCAACTTCATCTTCAGCCACTACAAACTCCCTCAATGCCATAATCAACCGCCATTCATCCCAAGGTGCTCACCGACAAGTTCTTGTTACCTATGCCTCTATGCTCAAAACCCAAGTCCCTTCTGACGCCTACACCTTCCCCAGTCTTCTCAAAGCTTGCTCTTCTCTCAACCTCTTTTCCCTCGGTCTCTCCCTCCATCAAAGGGTCCTTGTTAAGGGCTTGTCCCTTGATCCCTACATTGCCTCTTCTTTGATCAATTTCTACGCCAAATTTGGGTGCGTCGATGTTGCTCGCAAAGTTTTCGACTTTATGCCCGTGAGAAACGTTGTACCTTGGACCACCATTATTGGGTGCTACTCGCGCATGGGTCATGTTTCAGAAGCCTTTTTTCTGTTTGATGGAATGCGTCACCAGGGAATTCCACCCAGTAGCGTTACCATGTTGAACTTGCTGCTTGGAGTTTCTGAACTTGCTACCGTGCAGTGTTTGCATGGTTGTGCAATTTTGTGTGGGTTTGTGTCTGATATAAACTTATCAAATTCTTTTCTGAATGTGTATGGGAAGTGTGGAAAAATTGATGATTCTAGGAAGTTGTTTGATCACATGGATGAAAGGGACCTGGTTTCGTGGAATTCGTTGATCTCAGCCTATTCTCAGATTGGGAATCTATGTGAAGTTTTGCTACTTCTCAAGACGATGAGGGTACAAGGTTTTATGCTTGATCTGCAGACTTTTGGGTCGGTCTTGTCTGTGGCTGCATCAAGGGGTGAGTTGAAATTGGGAAGGTGCTTGCATGGGCAGATTTTAAGAGCTGGTTTTGACTTGGATGCACATGTTGAAACATCGTTAATTGTAACGTACCTAAAATGTGGGAACATTGACATTGCATTTAGAATGTTTGAAAGGAGTTCAGATAAGGATGTAGTTTTGTGGACAGCAATGATCTCAGGCCTTGCGCAGAGTGGGTCTGCAGACAAAGCACTAGCTGTTTTCCGACGGATGTTAAAATTTAGAGTGAAGCCATCTACTGCTACTATAACTAATGTAATCACAGCTTGTGCACGACTTGGGTCTTTTAATTTGGGGGCATCGATTCATGGCTATATACTAAGGCAGGAATTACACATGGATATTGGTGTTCAGAACTCTCTTGTTACCATGTATGCTAATTGTGGTCGCTTGGGTCAGAGTTCCATCGTATTTAATATGATGGACAAAAGGGATTTGGTTTCCTGGAATGCTATGGTTGCTGGATATGTTCAAAATGGTTATGTTTGTAAAGCCATGTTCCTTTTTAATGAAATGAGATCTGATCATCAAACACCTGATTCAATAACCATTGTTTCCCTCCTACAAGGGTGTGCGTCCACTGGACAACTTCACTTGGGAAAATGGATCCACGGTTTTGTGATAAAAAATGGCCTTAGGCAATGTATCTTGGTTGACACTTCTTTGGTCGACATGTACGGCAAATGTGGTGATTTGGATACTGCCCAGAGGTGTTTCAACCAGATGCCAAGTCATGATTTGGTCTCATGGAGTGCCATAATTTCAGGATATGGCTATCATGGCAAAGGGGAGATTGCATTGAGGTCATACTCAAAGTTCCTGGAAAGTGGGATGAAACCCAACCATGTGATTTTCCTCTCAGTCCTATCTTCATGTAGTCATAATGGACTTGTAGAGCAGGGCTTGAACATATACGAATCAATGACCAAAGATTTTGGGATTGCACCAAATCTTGAACACCATGCTTGTGTAGTGGATCTCCTCTGTCGAGCTGGGAGGGTAGAGGAGGCACTCAACGTGTACAAGAAAAAGTTCTCAGATCCCGTTCTCGATGTTTTGGGCATAATCCTTGATGCTTGTCGAGCAAATGGGAATGATGAACTTGGTGATACAATAGCTAATGATATTCTCCTGCTGAGGCCTACGCATGCTGGAAATTTTGTACAGTTAGCACATTGCTATGCTTCAACAAACAAGTGGGAAGAAGTGGGTGAGGCATGGACTCATATGAGATCTCTTGGCTTGAAAAAAATTCCTGGTTGGAGCTTTATTGACTTACATGGGAGGATCACTACATTTTTCACTGATCACAACTCACACCCTCTGTTTCAAGAAATAGTTGGGACACTAAAAAATTTGAGAAAGGAAATGATCAAAATGCAGGAAGTGGACATTGACCTTGAAAGCAGCCACAGGATATCACAATAACGTGCTGAAATGTTATATCTAATTGGAATTTTTTCCATTCATTTCTTTTCTTTTACATTTTTGGGTTGACATGGCATCAGGTATCTAGGCAGATGACTAACCATAATACATTCAAAAGAGCTTTTAGCAACATCCCAACATTTTTAACATGGAAAAGGGGTTGCACAAGACAAGGATGAAGAAAAATGATTCATGTACATCAAAAAGGTACTTTAATATATACCTAGAAAGAGGAAAAATGATACATTTGTAGATTATATAATATGATAAGAAAAAAAATAGAAAAAAATATAAATAGCTAAGATGAAGGTGCATGTGTATCATTTGTTCAAGAATAAATACATGTAACTTACTCCTTCTCAGAAAGAGACAGGTTTTAGGATTCGAACCTGCAACCTCCAAATTCTAAGCCAACCTTATTGTTTTATCAAGGCTCCCTTTTATTTTGATGGAACAGTTCTTTATAAATTATCTTCCTTTTTTCAATGAATCATTAGATAATATTATTAGCTTTCAGAATGATTTTAATTATTAAAAATTAATAAAGTGTATCATTGGATCAAAAGGTAGAATTTATTTTTAGGAAAAAATTTATTCAGGAAAATATTCTTTGACATAAAAAACAAACCTTTTAACAACCTATTCGAGAAATAAATTAGTCATAAAAAAGGTATACTTTTGTATTTATAAGAAAAAAGAGAGAATGAAAGGTAGTATCAAATAAGTCTAAAAACTTTTTGAATGTTAAAATATCACTATCCAATTTTTGAAAAATGTTTTTGAGATATATATCTACATAAAATAAAAACAAATGTTATAAAAAATTATATATTATGTTATATTAATAATGTGAGATAAATATGAGATAAAATAAGTAAACTACAGGATAAAAAGCGAGTCTTCCAAAGCATACCATTTTACAATTGGTTAAAATTTATTAAAAATTATAAAATTATAAACTACACTCATCAAATAAAAAGATCTAAATTAACATGATTCAATCAATAAAAAATAGAGAAATTATATATGTAAAATAATTTATATTTTATGCATCTTTTTGTTTATTGCATTAATTTATCTATATATATATATATTGTTGTAAAAGTATCTTGAATTTAATTTTTTTTCTTAAACAATGTATTTTAAAGAATATAATATAAAAGTGTCATGACCTCACGTATGTGGGGAGGTTTACAATAGTACAAAATTGGGATGTTAAATGAGGCAAGAAAGCAAGGTTAAACTTTTTAATTATGAATACAATGACAGAAAATAAGGAGTGTGTGTATGGGACGTAAGAGAGAAACACGTAAACATGGGGTGCAGTTTGGAGTATGCGAATCTTGAAACCAAACCAAGCTTTAACAAATAAATTATTATTCACAGTCAAGATCCTCTTCTTCTGCAGCTTAGCACACCACATCGTTGCAATTTGCAAAGATGAATAGGAGGCAGCAAAAAGCCTTCAGATTGGTGATATGGATTCTGGGACTCTTTCTCATCGCTTACATTGCAGGACGACCCTTGTATTGGCATCTCTATGAATCCATTAATTCCACCTCTTCTCCTTGTCCTCCTTGCCAATGTGATTGCTCTCTTCAACCCCTTATTTCTCTTCCAGAAGGTATTCACTTTTCTCAGTGATGATCATGTTTGATTGAAAATATATACGAAAACTGTTCCGTATGTAGGTCATATTCGGTAATTAGGATACATAGGTTAGAACCCATCTCATTGTAGTATACACACTCTCTTAAACACATTTTTTAATGATTAAGATTAACAAAACATTTTTAGGCTTAATGCTTATTTAATTATGAGTCTCATGATTATTAATTTTAAATAATAATAGAGTGTATTACAAAGTATGTTATTAAACTCTCTTTAAACAATTGATTCAATGAAACACTAAACACACACTTAACCATGTCTTGTTACACTTGCTTGTAGATTCCATCTGCAAATAGGAAGGTTTTTTTTTTTTTTTTTTTTTTTTTTACCTTTACAAAGTGAAAAATGAAACACCGTATGATCAAATTTTTATGCTGGTGTTTGGTCCTTCATTCTGATTATGGTGAATGGGTTGTTTGTTGTACATATATTTCGCTGAACATGGTTTGTAAGCCAAGGAGTATTGATCAAGGGATTGGCCAATCAAATAGTGTGATCAAATATTGAACTTAATTAAACAGAATCTTTGGCCGTATAATGGAAAACAAGATAGCTGATAGGGTCTTCATAGATATGTTTTTTATACTCTGACAACTGCTAATTACTAACATGGTGTCTCTGGTTGATTCTGCAGGATTGACCAACAATTCCATTTTAGGTTTGTTCCTCCACCCTTTTGTACATTAGAGAAAAGCAATAGGTAGAAGGTCATGATTATACATACGCCTTGGTTTAAGTATCCCATGTTGGATCATGCTGCAATTTTTGGGTTTGGAGACTTGATAAATGATAGGGATACTACTAACTTGCACTTTCCTCTAAAAGAAAGATGTTGGATCGGTTTTTTATCCCCGCTTGTTGCATCTACTCACATCCTAAAACGGTGTAACACTTGATTTACGTCGAGTAATTTATTGAGATAACTTTGGCACAATGGTGAGGTAGTCACAAATTGTGAGATATCTAATTTTGTCCCACTTTTTAATGATAACACTGGTGGTGGAAGTAGAATCATAGACATTATTGAAAATTTGGAGAGTCTTAGAATCACGAGTCCTTCCAATTAAAAAGTGACATGTGCTTTCAAAGTAACACTTTCTTAGTTGTTAGTCAATTTTGCTGAAATGGGGGAAATGGAGGCGAACAAGATATTTTAACTGTGACCATATATAATGTGTTAATTAACTATGTTCATGCAGTTTAAGTGCAAGATGATGTTAACATTTTATTTAGTCTGATCTGGTGGATGCCAACATATCTTTTTGGAGGATAATACTATAATGAATCCAAATTCTGGTACTTTTGATACTATACAATTTCAGAATTTACATATTAGCATATATATGTTGTAGATTGCATGAGGCATGACCAAGAGGTGAGTGAAGAGGTGGGAAAGAATTTTTCTGACCTTTTAGCAGAAGAAGTAAAGGAAAAAGAAGCCGAAGCTGAGGAAAAACAAAGAAAGGCAGATTCAAAGCTTTTAGAGGCTAAGAAAATAGCATCTCAGTACCAAAAGGAAGCTGACAAGTGCAATTCAGGGATGGAGAGTTGTGAGCAGGCAAGGGAAAGAGCTGAGAACACACTTGAAAATCAGTTGAAAGAAACTGCTTTGTGGGAGCTCAGGGCTCGCCAAAGAGGCTGGAATAAAGATATTTCAAAGAAAGCTCGAGCACGTTCTTGATTAGGTTAGAGTCCCTTTGTTTCACACTAGTTCTACACTCTTCTATTTTTTTATTTATTTTTTCATTATTGTGGTTACTTCATATATTATTTAGTAAAAAATAAATGCACAAGGATACTTCTGGTTTTAAATTTGCATTAGATGGAGCCATGTATTTCTCAAGTTAGCACTCAACCATTCAGTTTGCTCATGAATCGTTAATTTTGTTTGTTGTCTTCTGCTTGACAAAAGTTGCATGACGTGTGTTTCACTACGAGTTATGTATATGCATGTTTGCATTTTACTCACATTTTCATGTCAAATGTGAAAAGTGCAGAGGTTTTCCTCTTTTTTCAAAAGCGATGTTTGTCAATTAGTCTGAGACAGAGAACCAAACACAAATTGCAAAACTTCACGAACTAAAACAGATAAAGTTATAGTCCTCTTTAAAGGCAAACTGAGTTGAAAAAAAAAATAACCTAAAAAGATAGAGTTATATTTCTTTTTAAAAGGTAAAGCAGCTTGAAAAAATATAATTTCACATGACAAAAAAATTAATAAAAAAGTTAAATGATACAAATTTTATTGAATTTTTTTAAAATATCTAATAAACAAATAAAAACTTAACTGAAAATACACAAGTTTATAAAAAAAAATTAATCTTATTTATTATGATTATTATTCATATATATAATTTCTTTGTCATAACTACTATACAAATTATATAATATAAACAACCAATTAAATCTGTGTCCTAACTCTAAGATTATAACATTAAAATAAATAAGCAAAATTAGAAAAAATAATATCTGTGTAGAAGTAGTGTACTAACTAAAAGTTAATCTGAGTAAAAAGCTTACAAGTTGAAAGGCCAAAAATTATAAATAGTTTGACTTAGATTCGAAATGAAATAAAAAAGGAGATAAATCTGAACCAATTTACTACGTTTCAGATTGATGTTAAATCATTTAGAACCACTTTAAACAGCTACCTAATGTGGAGAAATTAGTTTAATTTTGAATTGAAACAACTTTAACGCATGTTGGATTTTAAAAAATAGCTAATTTTACTACTAACTTGTTGAAATAAATCACTTTAATTTAAAATTCACTGTACGACTTCAATTTTATTTTTCAAAATCAACTTTAGAAACACTTAAATTACCGATGATTAATCAAGTCAATCCGAAAACTACCCTTACATTTCGGAAAGAAAATGAAGACCCATACATGACAATGGAATTGTCTGGCAGAATAATTCTATTAAGTTTTACAAATATCGTTTTTCATTCAAAATTCCTTCTAAAAGTTACCATGATAAGGGATGAGAATCTGAAATTTCTCAAGAAGAAAAAAGATGCTTTTTTTTTTATTTTTATAATTATGTCTAAAAGTTCTCCAAAACAGTTTAAAATAGACCAAATATATTTGACATTTTTTTCAGATGATAACAAAAATCCAGGATGAAAAAGATTTTATATGGTTTGGCAAACACGTCACCAGCAAGGTCTTTCCTGTTTGAGGGATAAGCAGAGAGAGCCTTATTCTCAATCTGCCATGGAACTCCAACTATCCAAAATAAAATTTCCAGATGTTACTGAAAAATTATTCATTTTATATTACAATAACATACTAGTTTGTGTGATTATCATTTTATAATTGTGGTATAATGTATGTAAGACCTCTCACTAACCCAGATAAAATGGTCCCATCAGAGCTCATAATCCGCAGCTACTTTACCTTCTCCATTAATTAACCGTGGCCACATTTGTCTTCAAAATCTATTTGTGTGGAGTATGCTGTATAGAAATCTCATCAAAATTTCTTTACGTCGAGTATCTATCTTAGTAGGTCAGTCAATAATCAGTTTAGGCTAAGTCACGGGGGAGTGGCTAACAGTGCAGAAACTTCAAAGTGGTTAACAACTTCCTGGCTCAGCAACCGCATAGCAGCTCCCTGAGAGAATTTCCTAGCAAACAAAAAACATGGAACGGACGTGGAATTGCTACGACACCACTCTATCCTGTACTCAGTCTCATAATAAACATGATTGATGCCCTGTTAAAAAAAAGGATATCAGGCCAAGAAAACAGTTGCATCAAAACATGCACTAATTTATAACTAAAGAACCATGTAATAATCACCTTAGCAAAAACATAAATGACAAAATCTATCTTCGAGCACAAAACCAAAATAGAAGACTTGGGAGTAGTTGCGAAAAAGTAGTAAAATAGACGACGAACGTTTTCATTTGTGCCTTGGTGATTAATTCATTATGGCTTTGAATCCACAAATAACTCCATCGCGAAACAAAGAGCCTCTAACACCTGGGTACGTTGATTAGGCTATTCAAGTCCTCAAACAAAATCATTGTTGGCTTTCAACCTAAGAAACCAGGCACTTCAAGTTCATCTATTGACTTAATATGAATTGCACCATAATTAACGATTACCAAGACTAATTTCAAGAGAGTCCTGCTTTCGACGATCTAAGTTCCTATCCACATTTAGTGCCGGGACAACAGAATACATTTAGATTTCACTAACTGAATCCTCCTCCTACTTTGTATCAATAGAACACCCCCCCCCCCCCCCCCCCCCCCCCGGAAGGAAAAACCTAAAAGATTGAACCTTTTCACATTTTTCCACTCAATAACTGGCCTAAATCTATGCTTGAGTAAAGTATGAAACATCAGAAGAAAACCTTTATTTCCATTATCCTTTGAGGGCCGGCATTTGCATAGCCGAAAGTAACAGGATGCCAGCCTTTATTCTCCATTTTTGTAGTAGACTGATTCCATAGGGTATAGGTTATCGTTCTACGTTCAAGTTCGCTTTCGAGGCCATGCATCTATAAAGAGAAGAGAAATGTATATTAAGATTACAAACAATATCCATGCAGATTGATCCTTGAAAAGTTACTGGACACCAATGATAACATTTAATCAAAATACTTTGTGAATGAAGCAGAAGCAAGAATAAATTCAGTCAAAGAACACATTCCCGAAACCAACATAGATAATGATGATGAAATAAATATCTAAGTATCTTACTGCGAGCAATGTCTGCACATAGTGTTCATCTGGAATACAATTGTGCTGCTTCTGAAGTTTCTGCACTTGCACCAAAATCATAAATATCTTACTGCAAGCAATTATCAGTATAGAAATAAAAGAAAAATATATTATGAAATGAGTAGTGAGTAGCATCACAAATTATCACTGTAAACAACATTATGTCTCAGCAGCATACCCCGTAAAATTATACCATTGCAGATAACAGAAAAGAGCAAAAGAGACATTCAACAGCTGTTAAAAGGAGTTGAACAGTAACCACCAGAACATACTTTGCAAATTAGACGTAAATAAAAGACAAAATAATAGATGGAGCCAAAGAGAGAAAATTTAAATAGAAATTTCCAACCATGCTTAAAGAATCACTGATCAAATTTTAAATCTCACATCCAGAACTTTAACAGCTGTTGGTTAAAAAAGCCACAAGCTACTGGAAAAGGGTAAACAGGAACCTACGAACTCCCAGGGTCTTGAAAAAAAACTTTACCGAAGAATTTCACTAACTAGCAAATCCATACCAAAGCTTTGAACACTATACCAAAGGGCAATTTCCCCAATTAACTACTTTCAGTATGACCTCACAGGCTAGTTCAACCGTTCATAACAGTTAGTTCAGTTTTCAAAAGCAGAAAATGCCACAAATGAGACACGTTCCAGAGCGCTATACATCGGAACTAATTATCCAGACAGAAAGTTATCAATGCTTGGACTAAATGTTTATAATACATTACTCAGACAAAAATATGCCCCATGAAAAATGCAGTGTCCCAAATGTAACTGATTTTGAGCACTCAATTCGAAGCCTTTGTATAACGCTGCATCAGTATTAAAAGCCTGATGTTGCTTTACCATGATCACCTAGATTCTACTAGTGAGTTACAATTATTTGGAACTAGAAGCACAATCAACATAACTTCAAAGTACCCAGTCTGTCTTGACTTAATAATTTCCACTCAAGTGAAGAATGCGTGTCATTATTATGCATAACATGATAGGATAACACGATACCCTTCCAGTAACAACACTAAGATAGAAATCTAAAATTTGAAGACTTACCAGATTCAGCTTTCCCTTACTTGTATCAATTGGTGGACGTCTCTGCCAAGTTAGAACAAAATTAGGTAGGTGCTTATTAATTATGAACACAGTACAGACTTACAGTTAGTATTGAGAGCAGTATTGTATGCTAAAGCATACAATTTTGAAGTCTATGACAACTTTCATTATACAATGAATAAAATTTAATAAGTCAATACAGTAGTATCAGAAACTTAATAGAATTGTAGTTAAACAAAATTGAGATCGATTACACACCTTACAATATTTCTTAAAGATAGAAAAGATTACATCATCATCTACAATCACTTCTGCATGCTTACGAATTACAGTGATCCACTGGAAATTCAAAAATAAACTCAAATCAAGACATAATCTCCAGAAACAAATGTTAAAAATTTTATGCCGCAACCTCAATGTAAGAAATAATGTCAGTTTGATATTCACAAAAGCAACTCAGCTAAACTCTGGTTAAACACCCAACAATAGGAAATTTCTCCTTTAACATGGAAAGTGGAGCTTCTTAACTTTACTAGAAAGCACTTAGTATTGTCAAACCAGTGAGCAGCAATGGTTTTAAACCATTAATAAACTCCACTAGTTGAATTAGTCAATATTATCACCTACAGGAAACACGGCTTAAAACTACCTCTACGTCAAGAGAAAATGAAATGGAACCTTCAGTGCAGTTTTGCAACCCTTACTGGTTTAGAAATTTTCAAAAATACCATTCTATAAATTCAGGTTAATTTGCAACTAGTTTGAATGTATTCTTATTCCAGTTAAAATCTATAACCAGTTCCAAAATTTGCAATCATAACAGAATTTAAATACAGAGAAAGAGAGAAAGAAGCTTATAGTTCAAATATTAAGACGATTTAAAGAGATAATGTTAAAAACAAAAACAAATAGGGAAAAATAAATAAAAGTTAACTTAAATAATACCAACTTCACACATTGGTTTTCCTGAACAACATTTAACTTAAGTTGGATTAAATAAAAACTAGTTTAAATTTTTGGTACTTTCTAAGATTAACATTTCAAAAATTGTGCCACTATATATAGTTATCTAGCTTTTAGAGTCTGGGTGCCATGGCTAGTCAAATTGATGCTTCTCCTTCAGCAAGTATAAGATAAACCTATGTGTTCACAAAAAAAGGCCTGCATCTAACCAGTAGGTTCTGACAGATTGCAGAAGAAAATATTCTACTAAGAACCACTTGATCCAGAGATTCCAAACATGTATGACCGGAAAAACAATTTTAAGGTATGACAAAGAAAAGAAAAATAACCTGGGACCCTTTACGCCATTTTTCTCTTGGTATTTTAGGTGACATTTTTGGGTTGTAGCGGCCCTCCTTTACATCAAGAAAACTGCAATATAAACAGACTCGTTTATTCCACCTTTAAAGCTCCCTTTCACAAAAATGAAACAGATACAAGTTTAAATGATTACAATTGAACATTCGAAAAAGAATTAGTGCCAAGCACCTCAAGAACCAAAGCCTTCTTCTACCTGTCCACGAAACTCTTCGGAGAAACCATGACATAATTGTACACGTACGAAAAGTTGTACAGAGGAACACAGCTGCACAGGGAAAATAGAAACTCAGATTCTTACCCAGATAAGTGACTTTGCACAAACACATAAACCTGCCTCTTCCTTCGAATAGGTGTGAAAATAAGAAAAAAGAAACAGAAACAGAGAAAGAACAAGAATTTCTAAAGGAAACTTGTACTAATATAAGAAGATTGGAAATACCAACCTGTCCGAGAGAAGAACAAATCTTTGATTTGAAGGATCCTCTAGGGCTGCTTCCAGTAACAACCTTTCAGCCTGAATCATACTTGATTCTCCCCATAAAACCTAAAATATGCAACACTGAATTCATATAAGGAATAAAACAACATATTAACAGCACTACAGTTTTACAATTTTACGCTCAATCATATCTGCATGTACTATCACGCTGAAGGCATAAATCCTTGTAAAAAAATGTGTATAATGTTTGGACAAGTACACTCTTCCTATAAGTAAAACCAACCGCAAGTTAAAATAAGGTTTTTCTAAAAGTCAAATGATTTTAACTTCTCGAAAAGGCTTATTGAACTTGTGCATTTAACTTCATTTACTTACTTTCAAAGGCACAAATCCTTTCCAAAATAAAAAGTGCAAAAAATTTGAAGATTATTACAGAGTAATACCATCACCCCGTTGGCATTCGGTGATACAAGTTGGTATTCTGGTGATTAAGCCAATATAAAAAAAAAAACATAAATGCAAAAAAGACCATGTTGTCAATTCCTCCATCCTCTTAGCGATATACCACTTAACCAAGTAGAAAGAATTTGCTATCCACGGAGAAGACAAAATAAAAACGAATCCACTTTCTCCTATTTTTTAGGAAGCAAAACTTATCATAAAAGCAACATTTCAACGTTCTCACAATTTCGAAAAGGAAGGCAAGTTCGTGAATAAGTTAGTGGCATCGCTTTCTCAACAACCGATTCGAGAGAGAAAAAGAAAAACCTGGATGCTATTACTGATTTGTCGACCGTAGAAGAACTGCGACCTGGTGGTTGACTCATCCAGCACAAAGCCAGGCGTGGAGTGAACATAAATCGAGAATCTCGAAACGTCAGCGTTCTGCAAAAATACAAACAGTTCAGACGTTCCCCAAATTTCAGATTATAAGGAAATCAAAGGAGAAAGATGCGAAACCTGGAAAAAAGAGTCCCAGAGGAAATCGAGAGGGAGGTTGCGGCGAACGAGAAACAAGAAAGCGATCTTGGGAGGGCCGTCGAAGACGCGAGAAACGGAAATTGAGGGTTTGGGAGAGTGGAATCTGAAGAAAGAAAGGAGGAGTAAAACGACGACGCATGAGAGGGAAGCGGCGAAGAAGATCAGCATTTTTCTACTTATCGCGTGGCGCCTCTTGGCGCCTCTAGCCGCCGATGCCATTCCTCCGACCCTGCTTCAGCTTCAGGTTGGTTAACTGTAGCACTAGTAATAACTGTCGCTAATCTGTTTAGATATATGCATAGCATAGCGTGAAGAAGAGGTTGAAATCGAAGCTTATGCACATGCAGATGCTGGGAGAAACACTAACTCTTTGTTCTCAGTAATTATTAATAATAATTTGGTTCTCTTTCTCTCCGCTTTCATGGAGACAGGTGTTGAGACTGTTCTGAAGCCTCACACGCAACTTCGACTACATCAATACGTCGTCGTCGCTACCAGCAATTTTGACCTGTACAGGTCGGTGGGTCCCACAGCTGCACCCTTTGCACGTCAGCGCGTGGTAGCACTCAACGCGGCACCGCCACCGCCGCTCCTCATTGCACACATTGTTACCCACCAAACATATTCAGTGCCGATTTCCTTTTTCAGCAAAACAAAAAGAGAAATAGGATTGCTTTGAACATGTGAGAATTTATTACACATGATGCTATGTCTTACAACTTTCAATTTCACCAATGATGTGTTTAATAATTAAAGACAAAAATTTTAAACTGTACATGTTTTCTTTTCTTGTATTGTGTTTTTTAACTGCATAGCTTTTTAAAACACTGGATTTTGGTTTTATGTGTATTCTTTAACAGCAGAGAGGATGTTCTCTTCCGTTTGATGATAAAACTATTAAGGTAGGATAAAAGGTTTAAAAATTACTTTTAGCGGTAAACTGAATTTAGCATTTTTAAATTATTAGATGGTTAAAAATAATTTTATAACACAATCTAAATTTGCCACATGTTTTAATCATAATATAACTTAGGTTAAAATATCTTTTTATTCCAATTTTCGTCAAAATTTTTTAAATAAGTCTTAATTTTGGTTTTGTATTCAAATAGGTCCTAATTTTTTTAAATGTTCACGTGTCAACCCAGTAGTGTGTCACGTGACAGTCACTTTTCATGGCCGTTAATAATTTGAATGGTGTTAATAAAAAAGAACTCAATTGAACAAAATTGACAAAAATTGAGACCTATTTGAACACAAAACCAAAATTAGGACTTATTTGAAAAAACTTGACGAAAATTGAGATAAAAAAGTATTTTAACCTATTTGTAATATGTTTATACATAAACTTATTTCTTTATTTCTCGGTCATGTCATCTTGACGATTCCAAAGTCAATGCTAATGGCCTACTTTTCATTTCCGGAAAATTTGAGACCAGGCCCACTAACCTTGTTGCTACAAATGGAAATTCAAAACTAAAGCCCATAAATGAACCCAAAAAAGAAAAACACAACCCACGAAGTCACCAATACGCAACACTAATAATTCCAAAAGAATAAATATAAAAGGGAAGAAATGTGAAATAAAATGAATAATTTGATAAGGAGATTAAAAAAAAAAGTTTGATAGAGTTTTAAATTTTTTATAAAGTTAGATATTTTTAGTCAAGTCTGTATTTTCTTTATCTATTGAGTAATTAAATTTTATAATTTGTAATTACTCTATTTTTATTTTTATTTTTAAATTATGTGATGTAATTGTTTTCGTATCTTGTTTATCACTTATAGTGACATATGATGTACCAATACTTTAATTTGGGTCAATTATTTGTATCCTACATGTATCCGTGTCTGATACTTCACTAATACTTATTTATGAAGTATTTAATCTATAAAACAATAGTACTTTTATGATTACAATAATTTCTAATTTTCACAATGTTTAATACATATAACTTTAATTTAAATTCACACAATAACAATCATATATTTACCATATTTTAAAACATTTTTATACATCTTTCAGTATGTACATATCACATATCATATTTTATTATTTTTAAAATAAACGTATTTAATTATATTCATGCATCATAAACATAGACTAAAGAAGTATAATTATCATTACCGAGTAGGTGACTGACAATTAATCTCTTATTATCCAACATATTTTTAATTAAAACAACAAAGGCAATTTGTCATTTATATTAACTTTTATTAACCATAAAACCTCTCACACACACACACACACACATATATATATATATATATATATATATATATATATATAAATAAATAAATAAATAATTGTCCCGTTACTATTAATATTAAATTTATGCAGTGATTTCCTATTTTTTTTGTTCACCTTTTAAAATAACTCATGCTTTCCTTATCTTTGAAGATAATTTATGTCTTTAATTAATATTAATTATATAAGTTATTTTAATGAAATTATCTTTATTCAAAAGTAAACATCGTTATCAATTTTCTTAATATTCAGTTTAAAATAGAGGGATGTAAAACCGAAAAAAGCACGGAGTATATGAAATGAAATAAAGTTAGAAACCCATATTACAGTTAAGTTATGCATCTAAAAGCCGAAGCCCAACAACATTAAGGGCAATAATAGGATGTCATTTTACATGATTTTCTATAACAGAAGAGTGAAAAATAAAGTGTTAAATGAGCATAGAAGTGTTTCAAAATACATTTATTTCTTCCAACAGAAATAATTCACCGGCTCTGGAATAAACAACACTTGTAAAAAGGTGGTTGCTTCTTGGCAGAGTATCTAATAAACAACTCACTTTTATATTATTTAATTTATATGATGTCATATAGAGATGTCAAAATAATAATTTATGTCAATAAACTATAATATTAAAAATAAAAAACAAAAAATGTAAATCCAATTGATAATTCTTCCTCATCGCCTTCAAATATAAATACGTCATAGAGTTAATTGACATTTTCAAAACATATAAGATCCAATCTGAATCTCGAACAAAAAAAAAACCAAAAATGATAAAAAAAAAAAAAAAAAATTTGTTCCTAAGACGACTAAAGTAATTGCAGATTTTTATTCTTACGTGTAGCCAGTTTTTTAGAGTATACGAAGTAGTCTTTCCATGTAGTAGGTTGTTGACTTTTCATGCACTCATTAAAATTAGTACTTAAGAGTACTTACTTAGTCATATTCTAAGCTCAACTTGACACTTGCGTTCTGACTGAAATTTAACCCAGAATGAGTAAAGAACAAATGTTCATACCATTTTCCTAATGTTCATTACGTCGCATTGTTTGTCTTTGCAAGTAACCAAGTAAGAAACAGTAACTGATGTGAGGGATTTCACACCCCAAGGGGAAGCTATAAAAGAGGGAAAGGGTCAGAGAAGGCTAAGTCCTCAACATTATTCACGACCACTTCCTTTGCCATCAGTTTGGTTTTGTGTATAAAAATCAAATCACCATTTCAATGTAATCCAAAACTCCAATTCCATGGCCTCCTTACAAATCTCATCTATGCATCTTTCTTCTTTTTCCTTCAAGAGAAAACATGTTACTGTGTCGAAGTTCAGACCAATGCCTCTGTTAGTTCCAAAGATATCAGCCAGAAATTCATTCCAAACCAACGGTTCAATTGACACAAACCCATTTGAAGAGAATGTCAAACCAAAAACATTGTACGATGAAAGTATACGTAATCTTGATACTCCCAACAACAAGAATAAGACCACCACCACCACCACTAAATTCCTTGCAATTTTAGAGTTTGTAACCGACAGGATAGAAATGCACCACAACGTTGGGGAGCAACGAGACAATTGGAACATCCTTCTTTTGAACTCTATCACCATGATTACTCTCTCAGCCACAACCATGTCTGGTCTTGCAGCCACGTGTCCAGGTTCAGGTGCACCGTTACTGGCTCTTAAACTATCTTCCACGCTCTTGTTTTGTGCTGCCACGGGGTTACAACTCGTGATGAACAAGATCCAACCCTCACAGCTGGCCGAGGAACAACGAAACGCGACGAGACTGTTTAAGTGCCTGCAGACAAAAATGGAAGGCACTGTTGCTCTTGGAAGTCCTTCAGAGGAAGATGTGAACGATGTGATAGAGAGGGTTTTGGCTCTTGATAGAGCTTACCCACTTCCCCTTCTGGGAGCTATGATCGAGAAATTCCCTGAAAAGTTTGAGCCTGTTGTGTGGTGGCCTAGGCCTAATAAGATTTCACAAAGCCACAAAGGAAAGAGAGAGAAGATGGAAGAAGAGTTAATGAATGGATGGAGCGAAGAACTAGAAATGGAACTGAGGGAGGTTGTTGAAGTGGTGAAGAGAAAAGATTTTGAGGACTATGAGAGGTTAGGAAACATGGTGTTGAAGATGAGCAAGAGTTTGGCCATGTTAGGGCCTTTGCTCATGAGCATTGCAACAATTGGGTCAGTGTTTGTGGAGAATATAGGGTGGTGGTCTTGGACATATTTGGTGACCCTTTTGGCGGGGTCTCTGGGTGCTATAGTTAACTCCTTTGAGCATGGAGGGCAAGTGGGAATGGTGTTTGAAATGTACAGATTCTGTGGAGGGTTTTTGCGTTTGTTGGAAGAAAGTGTTGAGGCAACACTCGAAGAGAAAGATATGGAGAAAAGAGAAAATGGTGAAGTGTTTGAGAACAAGGTGGCTATGCAATTGGGAAGAAGCGGGTTTCAGCTGAGAGAGCTTGCATCTAAGTCTGCTTCGTGTCGTAGGGAAGGAATTGCCATAGATGAATTTGCTAGCAAGCTCTTCTAGTAAATGTACATGTTGCTCCCGATAGATGTTTATTATTCATAGGTTTTATTAACATATTTATATGTAGCAAGAGTTGGTCCACCACACCATACAGTTATTAATAAGAAAAGGTAGAACTATTCACGACAATGAATGAATTTACTAACTCGTAGTTTTAATAAGAATGTAGCTAGGGACACTAACTTTGATTTAATTTCTTTAATTTTTCATGTATCACCAGTGGATTTGTTTCATTGGAAATATTTTAAATTTAAATTATGGCTTAAATACCTTTTTGTCCCTATTTTCGTAGTGTTTGTTACGGATGATCCTCATTTTGACAGAATGTTTAAAATGGTCCTCATTTTTACCGAATGTTTAAAATGGTCCTCATTTTCGCAATTCGTGTTTTATTTGGTACTTTTCTGTAACGCCGTTTAAATCATTAACGGAACATTGTACAGATGGCACGGTTTGTAGTAGGGTGTGTTACTTGTACTATACAGGTGTGGTAATTAGATAATTAGATATTCGGGGATAAATAAGTGAACTAGGGTTATGGTAAAGAATGTTTGGGCACTTAATGAGTTTTGGCAATCTTGTTCCTCCATTCCCAATTGATGTTGCTGCAATCCCATTATATAGGTATGTTATGGTCTCAATCTTCGTGCACTGTTGGTGGTTCAACGAGAAATAGATTAACCCCGAGTTGTAGCTGCGGAAAGATGGCAGCTTTGAGGATGACAAGAACTCCAAAGAATATTGGTAGAAAATTTTGGGTACAATTTGTTTTTATTTTTGTGTTAATAATAAATTGGTTTTAATTTTTGGTTTATTGATTTACAGAGTGGTGGTTCCAATAATGTGGGTTGCAACTTTTTCAAATGGTGGTGTTGATGAAAAGGATGTCATCATCATGACACAAATGAGACAGATTAATGATTTGGAGAAGTCATTGAAGGTTGCTGAGAAGAGGCTGCAATTAGTAATATGGTTCACTTGTGTTGTTATTGTATTATTCGTACTGTTATTGTGTGTAATCTTTTAAAGTCCAATTTATTTTGTATTATTATTAAATGAAGAAATGAATTAGTTTGATTATGTTGATATTAGTCCCAACATGTTTAAAATGACATCTTAATCTGAGCATTGAAGTAAGTGATATTGATCTAAACTTGGAAAAAATTAAATTGATCTAAGTCTGGAAGAAGTAAAATTCATAACGTTAATTCATCCTCATCAAAATGCATTACATCAATGTTTGGCAAAAGTGAGATTGAACGAAGTTTAAGGAAAGTCAAAATGCAATACATCAATAATGAATTCTACATCAGAAATTCCAAAAAATAACTAAGACTTTTGTAGATGCTATCATGGTCTCCTCCTAATCTGTAATTTTATCCTAAACTGTTGAGATGATTCTTCTAGTGTTGGTAGTGGTGCTGCTTGACTCTCCACTTCATTCCTTGGTGGTTGAGTTGTTTGAGTTTCAGCAGTTGGTGCATTCTCAACCGTTTCAGCAGTTGGTGAATTCTCAGCAGTTGGTGCATTCTCAGCAGTTTAGGCATCTGGTGCAGTCTCAGCAGGTAATTTAGAAACCATGCAGAACATCACAACAATCGAAAGACAAATAAACCCCAAGATAGAATTACGAAAACCCTAACCCACGAGCAAACACAACCCAGAAAACCCTAAACCCACTTACCTCGTTGATGATTAATTGGAGAATTGAAATGAAGAGCGCAACTGCAATCCAATGATGAAATGGCAATTATTAGCTGTTTTCTCTGCAAATCCGAGCTCAAGAAAGACGAAGATGAAGAAATTTCCCTAATTACAAAATTTTCCCTAAATTGAGAAATTAACGTTAATTAGCCACCTGTACAATACACGTAACACATCCTAATACAAACCGTGTCACCTGTACAATGCTCAGTTAATGATTTAAACGGCGTTACAGACAAAGACCAAATAAAACATGAATTGTGAAAATGAGGACCATTTTAAACATTCGGTAAAAATGAGGATCATCCGCAACAAACACTACGAAAATGAGGACCAAAAAGGTATTTAAGCCTTAAATTATTATTAAAAGCATCAGTATTTTGTTTTTTCGTGTCAAACATGTTCATACTAATATTTGAACTATTTTGACACATTTTTACTTTAATTTTAATTGAAAAACGCATTTGACACGTCAACATAATTTTACGAGATTAAAATAAGTATATACATTCATTTTCAAAATTTAAAGACCAAAATATATCAAAATTTTATACTTAACTTCCAATTTCGCATCAAAATTTACGGACTAACAACATACTTAACCTACACGTATTTTAAACCAAAATTATTATCAAAAACTCATAATTAAAATTAATAAATGTTTGAAACTCTTATGTATAATGAAAATTTAATACTTATAATTTAGATCGTACAAATTAATTTAGGTTTATTTACTTAAAAGAAAAGTAAGATTCGAATGATTTAATGAATTAATAATGAGATTGCAATTTATAAATATAAGTTTACTTTTAAGTAATTTATATAAATAGTGTTTTTTTTCTTTCTAAATTCCACCATTACATCTTCATAGTGTATTTTCAATTCGTTTCTTTGACAATATTTCAATTTAAAACTTAAATTATTATCTTCTATCTTTATTTTTATATTATATTATTGTTATGAATTAATGGTCGTCCATTGATTTATACAATCACTCATATGATTGATAATCATATTATTCATTACTCTTTATGATGTAATATTTTGTATTTACTATTTGATTTTATATCCTTTCTGGGTT
>Ga0214545_1004287_pt1 | contig 26775 bp, 11 predicted proteins | sample CNSS4metaG_FD_160064 | JGI IMG/M metagenome (GOLD analysis project Ga0214545, IMG submission 160064) | Root nodule microbial communities from cowpea collected in UCLA plant growth center, Los Angeles, California, USA - CNSS4 | ecosystem: Host-associated > Plants > Roots > Nodule | place: USA... | reverse complement strand
TATATATATATATATATATATATATATATATATATATATATATATATATATATTAATTTCAAAAGCTCATAGATCCAGGACAATTACAGTGCTCCAAACGAAATTGGTCTCTTTCTCAAGAGATTACGTACGACCTGGACAAGATAAATAAATAATTTATTCATGTTGAAAAATTAAAATTAAAATTAAATTTTTAAAATACTAAAATTGAAATAAATAAAAATGAGTTAAAAGTCATATAATTGATATGCATAATAATTGAGACATGTTTAGAATTACAGGTGTATTTTTTGTGTTGTTTCTGAATTAGAAATGAAGTCTTGTCTCCACAATTCACATATTACTTTTTTGTGAAATGCTAATGTAGGATTGGAAAGTGCAATTTAATGCATAATTAAAAGTGTAAGTAAGTATTAGTGTAGTTAATAAGACGTGTGTTTATAATTAGTGAGCCAAAAAAGGAAGGGACCTGAAGGTCACCGGTACTGCAAGCTCTCCGTACGGGACCGTTTTGGGAATCAAGCAACTGAGCGAAGAGAGGAGAAAAGGGGTGGTGGGGCCCACCACTGTTCTTCTGCAGCGAGTGGCTGCTCACGCTCCTCTGCACCCGCCGAGTCTCGTAACTCGCCAGCGAACTCGGCGACCCCATGTAGCTGGTGCACCCGCTGCTGCAGCTGTTGTACGTGTTATTCGAACTCGCCTCTGAATCAAACTCGCCCAGGGCCACTTGGTGGTGGTGCGGCTGAGGAGCGGCGGCGTACTGCATTGGCGCAGCCGTGGATGCGTCCTGCGGAGAGAGAAAATGGGCGAGGGATTCGGCGGAGGGTGAGAGGGAGGCGTTGCGGTGTGAGTACATGTTATGAGAGAATTCTACTATGATTTGTAGAAGAGAAGAGAAGAAGGTGAAGAGTGAGTTAGTGAGTGAGTGCATTAGAAATGTGGAGTGGTGGGTATTTAATATTTTTCGGTGTGGGAGCTGCGAAACAGAACAAAAAACAGAAAAGCCCATAGGTTTTCGAACTTCATTTTTTTCTTTGGAAAATGTTAGTGTGAGGCTGAGACTAGACGTGACGATGATGTCACCATTTCCGTCAAGAGTTGACTTCCTTTCCTATCCCCAGTTTTTCAATTATTTTTAAGGTATAATTATCAATTTGATATTCTAACTTTTTTTTATAAGGTAAATTTGTTACCTAAATTTTTGGTTTATTCAATTTAGTACAGTAATTTTTTAAAGAGATTTAATTTGGTCATCAATTTGGTCATTTTCGTTAAGTTGGAGTTAACACTGTGTCCGTACAGGACACGTGTCAAGTCACAGAATTTTTATTTTTTTTTAAATATTTTTTTTTTAAATTTTAAACTGCCACATGTCAGTTTATCATCGTGCCACGTGGCAGCTTATAATGATGACATGTGACAGTGGTAATAGTTGTTTTCAATTTAGTACCCTAATTTAAATTTTGGTTCAATAGTACCCCAATTTTTTAAAATTATCAAATTTCGTCCTTTCTCAGTTGAGACCAAATTAGTAAATAAGCTTAATTACAACCTATATATACATGTTACAATCATTGTTTCTAATATATACATCAAATCATTTCACCTAAATACTTAAATTATTTTATTTTTTACATTTTAACCTTTGTAATTTTTTACACATGTAAAAAATAAAATAATTTGAATATTTAGGTATAGTGATTTGATGTATAAATTCAAAACAATCATTTTAACATGTATATATAAGTTATAATTAAATTTAGTTACTAATTTGGTCTCAAATTGGAAAAGACGAAATTGGATCATTTTAAATAATTGGGTATTAAATTGAACCAAAAATTTAAATTGGGGTACTAAATTGAAAACAACTATTACCATTGCCACGTGTCATCATTGTAAGTTGCCACGTGGCACGATAATAAACTGACACGTGGTAGTTTTTTTTTTGAAAAAAAAATAATTTAAAAAATAAAAATAAAAAATATTTAAAATTTCATGGCTTGACACGTGTCCTGTACGGATAAGGTGTTAACTCCAATTTAACGGAGAGGACCAAATTGAATCTCTTTAGAAAATTTGGGTACTAAATTGAACAAACCAAAAATTTGGGTACCAAATTGAACTTAACGAAAAAGTTGGATACCAAATGAGTAATTATACCTATTTTTAAATAAAGGTTAAATATACTCTCTGCTTTTTTACATAAACTTACAATTATTTTTAATTGTTACATAAACTTAGACGCAAAAATTGGTATTAGTAATTTTCTTAAACTTTATACATTATAATCCTCATAATCCTCCTCAAACTTTATATGTGATGATATAATCATTTTAGATAAAACTCTATTTGGATTTGTTAAACTCTATTTATGACGACATTTTAGATAGAATGTGTCAAAATAATGTAAACAACTCAAATTTTATTTTAGATTGAATTTGACATGATAATAAAATTTAACATTATTGAATTCAAATGATTATATTTATTCATTTTTAAATTTTGAAAATTAAAATGTATCCAAATTTAGGTTATGGACGAAATCCAATTTTAAATTTAAATTTAGAGTAAAAACATATTTAACTCTTAAACAATTGTCCAATTTAATTAATTAAGGGTTTGTAATACAATTGTTTATGAATTAAGAGAGTTTGTTTGTGTATTTATTTAGCTTCAATCTTCAAATCCTCTGAAACTCCTTTTCTAGGATGGAAAAATCCTCTGAAACTCCTTTTCTAGGATGGAAAATGTAGGAGTGGCAAAATGGTCATACGGTTTAGCCTATCCATACTTGTTAAAAGGGTTGACTTGGGTTAAAAATGTTAACTTATTAGTCTGTTCTAGTATGTTCTGTCCAACCCGTCAATCTAATGGGCCAAAATATATGTCAGTTTGTTTCAAATGGTTTGTCCATTTTTTAAAAATAAAATAAAATAAAAATAATTAAATAATAATAATTTTTTATATTATATTTTTTTAATGTGTAAATATATAATAGTATTGTAATTAAATCATTAACACCTACAAATTAAGTTTTAATTATTAGTATGATTGAGTAGTTTAACATGTAAATGTAATAATTATTTTAATCTATATAATTAAAAATATTAACTAATAAATTGAAAGTTTAAAGATATTTTATTTGATTAAATATGATTTTAATATTAATTTATATGTATATAAACAAATTTTAAAATTTTTAAAAAAAATTAAAAAAGTTTAAAATAAATTAAAAAAAAAACTAACAAGTCAGTCCCGCCTAGCTCGTTAGCCCGTCTTGTACGGGACAAGTTATGGCTATTGGTCCTGTTTTTGTTTGACAGACCGGCTTGACCTGATCCATTTTTGATGGACCACTCACGAGCAGGCTCACAATGAGTCGAACTAACTCATTTTGTCACCCATAGAAAAATGTATGTATTTATTTTGGTAAATAATTTATTCAATGCAATAAATATTAACGTTTTAATATAAAAAAAATTAATTTCCTTATTTAATTCATAAAATTTAATTTTGCTATTTTTTCGTCTTGTTAGTAATTAAGATAATTAAAAATGTGTTTAATATTTAATAATTATAAAAAAATAATTAATATTAATATATAATTTTTTTTAATTACTTCTTATTTTTTATTTGTAAATTTAAAATCTTGAGTGATTTTTTTTTTTAAATAATTAAATTACAAACTAATATTAACTTTCTTTTAATAGACATGTATGATAATTATTAAAATTGAACACGTATCTAATTTTTTTTATGGGTTAAATATGTTTTTGATCGTTTAACTTTTAGTGAAAATTATAATTAGTCCCTTTTTGAAATTTTAAATAAATTTAATGTCTTATCTTTATAAATGCGTACATTTAGTCCTTTAAACCATTTTTTTTAGTTTTTTTGACGTTTTAAACTCATTTCTCAACTAACATTGGAGCCAACATTATGTCAAACTGTATAAAAAAAACTAAAATACTATAATGAGATATTAAATGTGTTTAAAACATCAAATAATAAAATTTGGTTAAAATGACTAAATTCACGCATTTACAAAGTTGAAAGACTAGATTGGTTCAAGATTTTCGAGAGAAACTAGTTTCAATTTTCACTAAAAGTTGAAGAACTAAAAATATATTAATTTTTTTAATCATAAATTCAAACAAATCTAATAGAATTAAAAAATATGTAATATGACTATAATTTTTTGTTTTATTATACTAAAAACAAAATATATTAATATTTATTGTACTTTGTAATCAAGACTATAGTGTTTTTTTTTCTATAATCCATAGTGTGCATGAAATCCTTTAAATTCAAAGGATAAGACAAGTATGTGTGCTAGCTAATTTGGTCTCACTATACTTTAATATCTATATAATCTTTGGCAATGCTTATGATATTTTCATCCACCACCTTTTCATAAAAAGGACATGGTAGATATGCATAATAAGTGCCAAAACTAACCTAGCTACATCAACTTTTTCTTATAGGGACAATTGAAACCATTTTTGTTAAAACAAGAATCAAGTTCAAAACCAACATCACATAGACCAATCAAGTTGAAAATTAACATCTTGAGCAATGTAAACATATTTGGTTAATTGTACGTTAATTTTAATTATTCAACTTCATATTTTGTAGAATAATTTTATACTATCTTATTTAAAATTTAAAAAAACGAAAATATTAATTTCATTTGGTCAAATAAAAAATCTTTATGGGATGGATTATAAACGGGAATTCTTCATATTCTTTTGGCAGTATTAGATTTCCGAATATTGTATGAAGATTTTATTGTTTAGAAATTTTGTTCACAAAGTTATTAATCATAAAATGAAGGAAGAAAACTGAAATGATATGATATCTATTGATAGGTGACATGGTTATGTCCTCTTTGAACGTTGTTCTTGAAATATGAACATCATATTTTGCATTACCTTATTATTCGGTTGAACCTTTTGATAATAGAAACAAAGCAATAAGTTTGTGGGTGACACAAGTCAAATAAGGTCATCATTACCCAACACCAAAAATTTACTCTTATAACTAAATTTCACTATTCAACTATTACCTTCATTCTTGTTTATAACAAAAATGTGATTTACGTAAATTAAAAGGTTATGCAATTGTATTGAACCTTATTAATATTATGTTTCTTTGTCTTTTTATATGTGTTTCAGGTATAGGGACCGAACACTATCTCCAATATTCAAATTGTCCTTTAAATCCTTAAGTCTTTTTGTCCAACACGACATTGTTCGCTATCTCGTTCTTTCTCCCGTTCGGTTGTCTAGACGATCGGGTGTCTGTCTAAAAGACTCCGATGTTTAAGTCAGTTCAATTCCGATCGGGATAATGCAACTAATGTTGTAACAAATGCGAGTAAAAAGTCATCACCAACTCACCTTGGGCTCCTATTTATAGTTTTTTGTATGGTCTGTGATTAGTGTTTTCTTAATCATGATCCAATTGCTTTTTAAACTTGATTACAGACTTGTATTATTTTAATTTACTTTTAACTTACTGATTCAGTTTTGGTGCGGTCGTCCGACCGGAGAACCGTGCGTCCTGACAGTTGTCTCCACTGGAATGAACGTGGAGGCTGTTTGGTCGTGAGCTCCCTTAAAGCACTCCGAAAAGATTGCTACATGAACAATTCAAGGAATGGTTCGTCTGTAGCGGACGGCCTGCGACCGCTTGTTCTTGGACCGTCTGACCAATGGTCTGGCTAGAAATGACGATAGGCCATCGGTCAGGCTAGAAATGACGATAGGCCATACAGTATAATATGTTTTTGATGTTATTTTTCATTACCCTTTTTAACTATAATCAAACAGTAGTAGAATATCTTATTTCACTCAATTATTTCTATACATGTATTATTTTAATAGAGTACACAAAAGTATAATTGGTGATTGATTATATTATTTAACTAATTAATGAACATGCTTTGTAATCAGTTTCCATATCATTAACACAAAATGTATGGTCCCACCCTCGTCTACAAAATTAAGTTTTAGGTTTTAAGTGCAAGAATCATTACGTTTTGAACTCCATTTGTTAAAATTTAATTGCACTTTTATATTTATTTGAAATTTTACATCTTGTTTATAGATATATGTATGAAAACAGAGAAAATTTTCAACATTTTCTGTACTATAAGAAGCATAAAAAATAATAACAACGATTTCTGTAATAAATTAAAAATACAATTTGATGTTCCTAATTAAGTTACCAATGGCAAATTTTAATACGCTTTTTTTTCTTAAACTAATATTATCTGGAATAAAATCTTAATTAAATATACTAAGTGATACAAAGCCACCATTGTAGAGTAACATTTCCATTCCATATAAGGTTATTACATTAATACGAGTATCTTTGGACAATTATTTTCTTGAAATCCTTTTGAAATGAAATTTTCCATATACGTATAAATTGAGTTTCATAAGTTATTACATATAAATTTTCAAAATTTTTATTTTTTTGTAAATTAATTTTAGTTTATAAAAAAGAAGAAGTTCCTTTGAGTTTATTTTTGGTTATTTTTTCTTATATTACATATTATACGGTGAAACAACATAAGTCCTCTTAAAGTAATTTGTAAAAGCTTAAACAAAATTGTTGCGATAATAAGGGTGAATAATTTTACTCGTTCAATCTTCTAAATTTATAATTAAATATATGATATTTTCACTTTCGCGGCTCTTAAATTTATATAATACTAGTCTTCATTAAATATCACACTTATAAAGATATAGAAATTCACATAACTTTAAATGAAGAAGTGCATAAAGGTCTTTTGATTTTTTTTATTTTCTTTTCTTTTGTTCTTCTCATTCGTGTATGCAATGAATGAAGAGTGGGTGGGGACCTCAAAGTAGCATCTTCAAGGTAGGTCCTATAGAATCGTCTATGTCAACTCAAAATTTAGCACGCGTATCATTTAAATAAAAAAGCAAAAAGAAAAAGAAAAAAAGTGACAAAATTATTTGCCACCAAGACTTAGAAATTAAATGGAAATATAAAGATCTTAACTATTGCTAATGAAATTTCCTAATGACTTAGCCAATTTCTAAAATCTAAGACCGTAAAAAAAAATAAATTATGGCCTTGTATGAATCTTAATTCATTAGAATTAAAAAATTCAAGAGTCAATCGACTCTCATATTAAATAAGAATGAAAAGTTTAAAAAAATGTTAACTTAAGGTTTTAGGTTAAAATTGATATTAAAATATTAGATTTATGTCTTATTATTGTTGTTTTTTCTGAATGAATCATTATTTGAAAAATTCATAAGTGGTATTAGAGTTGAAAAATCATCTTGATAATTGACTTATACAAGTCAAAGTTACAAAAGTCTTTTTGACTCAAGTCAAGTATAGTAAGTATGTTTTGTTAAGATGAAAATAAGTAAATACTCTTGAAATGTTTTCATCACTACTAAAAAAACATAAATTTCTTATCAATTTTGCTGTAATTTTTTTTTTATAAAAAGTCCTTATAAAATTTGTTATGAAAAATAATTTGCAAGAAATTATTACAACTTTTTTTAAATTATTTTGTACAAAACATTTTTCAAACAAATTTTGTAAGTAATACTCACAAATTGAATAATTTAGTAAAAAATAGTTATCTACAAATGAATGACTTGTGAATTGAAACTCTAAAAAATTAACAAAAAAAAAAAATTACAAATTCTTATAACAATTTTTCAAAAAACCCTCAGATTTACATGGAAGGAGAAATATCAATGTAAATAAACTCACTTGAAAGAAAAATTATGGAAAAAATTTCTTGAGGAGAAATTATTGAAAATATCCGTAAGGTTTTGTCAATTTTTTGTGCATATTGGACTTATAAGTCATTATTGTTGACTAAAAAAACCCATGAATTATTTTGATTTTGGTATACTTCATGTCACCAACTTTCATAGTTCTCTCACCACTTCGTTGTCCCCACATACGTAATCAATATATTTTTTTTTTTCAGTTACTTTGGCAAAGCACATGCACACCTGAAACTCACACAGAACTGGTTTTGCATGTGAAGATTACACTGAAACGAATAATTTAGATATTTTGATGATGAAGTGATGGGATATGTTATTAGAAATTGATTGAAAAGAAGTGCCTCCATGCAAGATTTTTGCCTTCAAAAATTAATGAACGTCAGAATCACGGAATTAGGGTAACTTGCACAACTTCTTAGCTTCTTACGATTTATTTGTTCTGTTCAAGAAATAAACGAACACAGTATATTAATTTAGCATGATATAAATACACTAGATATTTGTTTAGGTCCACATTCAACATAAATTCACATTTGAAGAGAAAAAAATTTCGGATCAATAATTTTATGACTTTATTATAAGAAAAAACTACATTAAGATATTTGACGATTATTTTCGATTCACTCATATGTAATTGTTAATCGACCATTTTGTAAAAATGCGATGACGGGTAAAAAGTGCATCCTTAGCTTGACTTATTTAACTAATGATAAATAAGGGAAATCTTTCATCTCACTCACATTCATATCAAAGTGGTTGATGATAACACTTTCTAATGAGTTGAAAATAACATTATGTTGGTCAAGTTCAACTTCGTTCAAACCAATTACATATATTTTATTATATATAGAGAGGATACATGAATAAAATAAAATAACAAGTTCATCATATAACATCTCTCTTATATCTATCATATATATTATATATCTCATATTTTTACGATCCTTAAAAATTCCCAACACCCATACTATTTCATACTATAATTATATAACCTCTAATATTTTATATTATAATTTGACTCTTAAAATTCAATAAGTTTGTATCTCAATTAAGTCCGCATCAAACTTATCATAATGCACACTTAAGTAAATATTTAATGTATAAGAGATGTTTAATGATATTGTCTTGGAATATTTTAAAGTATATCAAATGATCTTTCACTGACACAAAAAAGCCCTTTAACGTCACACCAATAATGTCTGCCTAAAAAAAGCACAACGTTAAAAATGACCGTGACATTTTTGTAAATAACGGGACCTTTTTAACGTCTGACGTGGAGCGGGCAGACGTCACTTAACGTCTGTTAAAAGATACTCCGACGTCACTCAAAAAAGGACGTCGAACCCCAGCGCGACAGACGTCCCTTGACGTCAGACCAGGACGCGCCAGACGTCCCTTTACGTCGGACCAGGACGCGCCAGACGTCACTTAACGTCGGATACCACACCCCCGATGTTAAGTTTTGGTTTATCTTTGCGCGAAACGCAGAAACCCTCACGCTGTTCATCGTTTCCGCGAGAGTTCCCGCCGGCAACGCCATTTCCGACCCCCTCCAGGTGAGTTTCGAAAGGTTTTCGCCATCAAACTTGTTGGGGTTTGATTATGGGTTGATTTTACGCGTTTTGAACCAATTATTTTCCGTTTTCATCCCCATTTGCAGCGTTTTGAGATTCGTCCCACTTGCTCTTCGTTCCCATTTGCCCAGCAGTGTGCGAAGACCCTAGACTCCCTCTCAAAGTTTGTCTTTCAATTAGAAGATGTTAGTTTTTCATTGTATGTATATATTTGTTCATTGTATGTATAGAATTATTTGTATTTTTTTATAAATGTCATTATAGTTTTAGTCTTAGACTATTTTTTTTGTTAATTTTTTGGACTATTTTTTTTATTTAAAATTTTAGAATAATATTTGTAAAATTACAAAATAAAATTATATTTATTATTAAATATATGCATGCTTAAATAATTCTCATTGCATTTTATTTTTGAATATTATTGTTGTAGTATTATTTTATATATGTAAATTTATTATACTTATAATAGTATAGTGATAATATAGTGAGCGAAACTTAGTTCGCGTTTGACAATTTGTTTCCTGTTTAATTAGAATCTTACAATTGATAGGAATATATTAATTTTTCCTATTATCATATTTATAATCTTATTATGTATGTAAGTATATGAATAAAAATAGCCAATATTTGTTTATTGCAACAATTTTATGTAATTAATTGTGTTTAAAATCTCTTCAATATTTTTCTTATCTTTTCAGCTTTTATATATTAGACTCTTTCAGAATCTAAATTTTTACTAAAACATTTTAAAAATATTATTTCTACCACTCACGTTGATATCCACCAAAAACTAAAACAATAAATCGAGTTATGATAACAGGTTAACATATACTAGCACTGAAATTACTTAAAAACATATCTAGTTAATATTAGGAACAAATTAAAAAAAAACAAAAAAATAACTTAATATTATTAGCTAAATTAACATTTTTCTAATCTTAATAACTCAACATTTTTTTAATCTTAACAACTTAATTAGACTAGTCCTATAACCATCACAAATATTGTGGTAACAAAAATATTGAGGCCATATTAAATATTAAATCTTTTGTCCCAAAGTATCATCAGTCAACATGGTTTGACTTCAAAGTGTGGAACATTTAAGAATAAGAAGACTTGCATGTCACTGTAACAACAAAAGAATAATTTCAAAATACAACAACCAGTTTATGTGAAGTTAAGGATTTCTATGCATATAGTTACATGAACAACATAATTATATATATATATATATATATATATATATATATATATATATATATATATATATTTTATATAATATTATGTTTCTATTAGAATTTTTCATAATTCATGATTCATTATAAAATTTTATAAGAAAAAAATTTCTTTTATATTTTTTTCTAAAATTCTAATTGACAAATAATTTTTTTTAGATATAATTATCTTTTATAAAATTATAAAATTTGTAAATGTTTCTTATCAAATTTTTCGAGAAAAGTGTTTTGCATAAAATATTTTAAAAAAATAGTAGCAATTCTTTAAAAATTATTATTCATAATAAAATATATAATTATTAGTTAAAAAAAAATCAAAAGAAAATTGACATGTTTTTTTTTTTTCGTTTTTTAAGTATTATAACCCTAATTAATTTAACTTTCGGTTCCAAAATTCTGCAATTTGAGATAAGTTGACCTAATTAACCACTTTTAGAATCTAACTAGTTACTGAAAAATTCAGTACATATATATATTTTTTAATTAACACATCAACTGCTAAAAGATTAAAACAAATGGAAATGCTTTAGATGTACATTATAACATTTGTTTTACGATGAACGAAGAAAGCAAGACACGTCCACAAAAGAAGACAAAAACAAGAAACGTGATTTGAAGAAGTAAACGACAACCACAATTACTTTAAATAACCACAAACAAATAAAATACTATATTAAATATCTTCTGAGAATTGAAATGAGTATTTATTAAATTAAGGTCATCAAAACGATGAAGTAGACATCGTAAATAAATTTAGTTTTTCCTTTCTTACATGATCTATCTTTCCTTTCCACCATAATTGATCGAAAATATAAGTTAAATATGTTTTTTGTCCCTCAAGTTTCAGTGAATTTTGAAATTAGTTTCTGTTCGAAATTTTATACAAATTTAGTCCTTGATCTTTATAAATGAGTGAATTTAGTCATTCTTACCAAATTTTGTTAAGTTTATTTGATATTTTAAATGTATTTAATGATAATATTTGAGTTAACATTGAAGCAAAAATGTGTCAAACGGTTTAAATAATTCAAATACTATCATGAAATGAATGCACTTGAAACATCAGATAAACTTAACAAAAATTTGTTAGAAGGACTAAATTCACGCATTTTTAAAGATGCAATATTAAATTGGTCAAAATTTTTGAAGAGTGACTAATTCCAAATTTCACTGAAACTTGAGAGACCAAAAACATATTTAACCCAAAATATATTAATCATGTGGTGAAGATATAAATGAATATAAATATCATCTTATAAATCAATTTTGTAAAACATAACATCGTCTTACAAATCAATTTTATTAGATGGAGTGAGTCTTAAAAGTTGATTATTTAAAAATATAGTAATAGATATTTTATTGTCTAATAATATTTTCCACTTTGCTAGCATGCAATCATGTGGTATGTTTGAGTTGAGGAAGTGGAGTGGGGTTATGCTTATATGGAAAGTTGAACTTTTGCAGCCATGAAATGGAGTGGGTTCTCTGCTTACATGAAAAGTTGAACTCTTACCAATATGGAGAAGACAACGAAATTTGTTATGGCCCATCGACACTCTTTCCATAGCTTTGTGCCCTCTTTTCAACAAGACACAGTTTCTCCACTACTATCATTCATTCTTTGACATTAATTCTAGCTATCTCACCACTTTTAATTCACTAGTTAATAATCTTTCATATACTTTTACTAGGACCAGTGTGTTTAGTACATGTTAAATGTTAAACGTAAAACTTTTGGTGCAATTAACAATTCATTTCATGTTCCGGACTTCAAAAATAGACAATACCACTCTGATTGAGAAGTGGCCATGGAGAAACGAGAGAGGAGAAGAACAGTGGATCAAGACTAATCTGATTATGTTAAGAAGTGAACTTTAAATCTATTTCAATTTCACAAAATATCGTGAGATTTACACAAACTTATATAATATGAAATTACCTTATCTTTAGTCGATATAAGACTTTGAACCTCAATATATATAATTTTATTGTTGTTATTGGAGAGCAAACATAAATATATTTGGCATAAAGTGAACAGAATTAGTGTTAATAAATATGAGAGCAACGACAATTTAATGACAAGAAGGGAATAAATGTGGGGTAATGTGTGCAAAAAGCATGCGCCAGTAACATTTTTTTTTTTCATTTTTTTACGGAAGACGGCCCTAAAAATTGAAGTGGTGAGTGTTTGGTTGAAAAAAATTTGAAGGAAAAATAATCTGCACTCTTTTGAAAGAGAAAAAAGGAAAAATGGGTAAGGGTCGGTAGTGTTGTTATGATTTTCTAATCATGATAGGATCGACAATTTTATGGTCATTAGTGACACTCCACGTATTTGGCATTTGAATGCATAATAGTTTCATCAAATTATCTTCTTTGGTAAACTTGGAGGAAGTGAAACAACCTTAAAAGGTGCCATGAAATGGAAAAAATAAAAAATAAAAAAATTACAGTACATATGAGTATATAATGGTGTGCACTGTGCGCAAGCATGGTGCATCATTTTTACTAAACCTATTTATTGTTCCCCAACTCTCGACTTTGTATGTTTGGAAAAGTGTCATGGATCCGCAAGAAGATAATAATATTTTGACCGATTTTTTGTTTTATTTATTGATTATTTATTTTAATTCTTTTAGGGATAATGTGATACTGTTAAAAAATTTTATATTATATGAGATTTTTTTTGTAAATTTATTAAAATATTTGTAATAAAATATTTTTTTTTGTTATTTTTTTTAAGAATCTTAATTGATAAATAATATTTTTATAAATAATTATTTTTTATAAAATTATAAAATTCATAAATATTTTCTATAATTTTTTTTTTGTGAAAAATGTTTTATACAAAATATTTTGCAAAACAATTACTGTAATATTTTTTATAACAAATTTCTATGAAAAATTTTTAAAACAAAATTGATAAAAAATATGATTTTTTAATAATGTAATAATATAAAAGGAGAATTGAAATGACAAGTTAAAAATAAATAAAAAAATAAATCAAAATATCAATATAGAAAAAAGAAAAAGTAGGATATAATATTAGTCTGGGATAAACCCAACTCTATTGTGTATCCGGTACGAAGGAAGTACTCTACAGTTCAGACCAAATGAGTAAAAGAACCCTAGTGTTTCAACCTTCAACTAATACGTTGTACTTGAAAAAACAACAGTAACATGATAGCCATGAAAGGGTACCATAAGAAGGTTCAGGGAAAGTTTATGAACAAGAATATATAAGTAAACTATATATATAATAAAAGGGTATTATTCACTAACGGTTGATTCACACGTAATTTTAAAAATGTAAAAGTTTAATTTAATTTAATTTCACAAAATTGATTTAAAATGACACCAATAACATAAAAGGTTTAAGATATTTATATCATACATGCATGTATCCACAGAGATATATAGTACCAATACATACTAAATTTTTTTGTTCAGTATTATAGCATTTGAAGCTAACTTAATTTACTAGGGTAAAGCTAAAAGGGCCTGTGATTGCTTCTCGAAACGAAAACCATTTCCCATGGAGTCATCAGCAGACCAGACAAAGATACCATGAAGCTTATTCTGAGTCTTTAACGTATGACATGCTGTGAAGAACCCATCATTGGGAGCCAACCCACCACTCCCATCACTGATGAAACTCACCAGCACCTTTCCACCTTCGTAATTCGAACTCTGCGTGTTGAAGTAGTCGATGAACTGTGCCACACCAGTGCCCTTGTCGTACGCATAAAACTGAAAGTTAACGTAGTCGATGAGGTTCCCGTAACTCTTCCACAAGGCCAAGTAGTGGCTCTGAACTTGGTCATCGTCGAAAGGAGCAATGGACGCAAACTCTATGACCCCGTTCGATTTCAGCGTCTTGATGAGCCTCCCCACGCACTCCGAGAACGTTTCGGGGTCCGTTTTGAAGTGCTCGTAGTCGATGTCGATTCCGTCCAAGTTGTACTCTTTGATTATGGTGGTGAGTGAAGAAACGGCGTTGGAAAGCCAGGAATCGATCGAAGAGGGGTTGAAGTAAGCGGAGCCTCCTCCCACGCTGTCTCCTCCGAGACTCAGGGCTACTTTTACGTTTGGGTTTTTGGCCTTGATGGCGGAGACTTGGGTAGGGTTAAGGTTGTCGGTGTCCCAAAAGACGTTGAATTTTCCGTTGGTCGGAGAAGAGGTTGATGCGGTGTCGTAGTCGATGGCGAAGGAGAGAATGAAGTGGAATTGGACACTTGGGTTGATGGGAACATCGGAGAATTTAACGTTGTTGAACTCCGCTCCTATGTATTCTCGGAATAGGTTTGAACTTGGGGTGGAGATGGTTCCTGCATGGGTTGATGTGAGTAACATGAAGACCAAGAACAAGGGTTTTAAACTGATTCTGGTCATGGAAATTCTCATTTTCATTGAGTTCAGAGTTTTTTACTGTGATATGCTTGGTGATGATGATGATGCTTCGTTTGATAAAAGCTTATATATAGTAGTTTATGTATAGTTATGAACATAGCGGATGAAAAAATAAAATAATTGGATGCATGTCGTGCCCATAAGGTTGTTCTTCGTTTCAAAGAAAAAGTTGAATTCAATTATTTTAATTATGTGTTTTTTCATTGATGCTTGATTTGTTTTGTTGCTTACAAGATGTTTGTTTTACTGCATAACAAACATATTTGACTCTTATTTTAGTAAAGTTAGAGTAAAATATCATCTATATATAATTAAAATTTGAAAAAAAGAATGCGTATATTTATTATCGAATTAATTTCCTTCTCATCCAGAATATAATTATTATATTCACCTCTTCTCATGAAAATTTAACCACCTGAAATGTATACATAAAAAAAAAATTATTACATTCCATCAGACATTCAAGTTTTCTTTTCATACAAAAAAAAAATATATGTGGTGACTCCTCTCAATTTTCATACCATTTGTAAATAAGTACTATTATTTTAATACCCAACCAATTTTCACATGTATTCTACATCTATTGTTTTATTTTTGAACCACTTTTTTTAATACAAAAATTAATTTTTTTAATATTCAAAATACTTTTAAAAGTGGATTGTCAACTAATTGATTATATATAAAAAAAAAATCTTGGGATTTATGGTAAACAGTGTAATCTCAAAATTTATAAATTCAAATCAAATTATATTTTACATTCTTACGGAAACAAATTTAAAAAGGGAAAGGAAAACAACTGATTTTGAAGTTTAAATTATTAAAATGAGTATTAAAATAATGGTTGTGAAATGATATGCATGGCCAATCAATGAGAACGAGAAAGTGAGTACATTTGAAGTCAAGAACTGAAATATATAGTATGGAAATAAATAAAACAATTTTACACAATAATAATACATGCTTGAGTAAGTTTACAGTGAACCATGATGGAAAATATGGGTACATATTTTTCGATATACAATATATATTAACTCGTTTACATTTTTATCTAAAATTTGTACTTACAATTACCCCATAAAATACAATAAAAGAACAAAATATGAGTGAATTTAGTAAGAAATTAAAAGAAGTAGAAGAAAAAGAAAGTAGTTAAGAGAAGTGGGTAGGTGTTGACAAATAAAGAAATATATAGCAAAAGAAAATATTTAGGATAAAGTTACAAAAATAGAGAACATGTTTGTTTTTGGTTTGTTGGGGAGTACACGGCAACCTTAACCTAAATTATCTTGGAAGGCAAAGTGTCTCAATCCTCAATTCATCAAAATTTCAACATCAAATCCATTTTTCTGGGCAATGAAGTTACTTGAGAATGTAACAAAATAAAAGTCTTATATTATTATAAAGAGGTGTTATGTTGAAGAATTGCAATATAAAATCAAGAAATTTGGGCCCACCTTTGTGTCTCAAGCCCAATCCAATCCCTTTGTTCTCCTTTCCCGGCCCAACCGTCTCCTCCATTCCTAGATATCTTCACATATAAGATTTGTAGACCAAAAGGAAAGTTAAAAAAAGTAATTTTTGTATTTTATAAAAAAAAGTTAAATGGTAAAATAGTGAATATAAAGTGTTTGATTGAGTAATTATTAATAGGCCAAAAATTATAATAGTTAATCATTGTACCATTTTGGCTAAGAGCATAACTGTCAAAAGGTCACGATTGGATCGTTTAACTTCTATCGTGAGATAATTAATATTATTTGTCACGAATAAAATGTTCATAAAAATTTATTGGATGATAAAATAATAATGTCCAAAAGAAAAATATTGATAATTTGGTTGCACCATATACACACAATTGTGTATTATGAAAAAATTATAATTGGAATTTGAATAAATTAAAATTAGGGTTTTCATCGTATCTTTCTCTTTGATTACTTGCTATTATGTTGACCATAGTTAAGAGATTGGTTAAATTAAACTCTTGTGTGTTTTTAAGGATGTTTAGTTAAGTTAGAGTTATTTCAGGGATATTTGGATTCAAGTTGTTGTTAATTTTTCTTTTATTTTCTATGTATGGAGTATACAACATAATTGTATTTTTCAATTGAGACCGTTTAACTTTTCTTTCATTTTTATATTAAATTTTGTAGCCATTTTACTTGTTTTTACATATTACTAAAAGTCAATGTGTTATGATTAATATAAATTGATATTATATTCAATGTAAAAGGATAAACAATTGGATAAAACTCCTAATATTTTATATCCTATCGCTTATGACGACTATCTATTCAATGCGTATTTATTATATATTATTAATTAAAGTTTCATTTTATGTTAATTTCAATATTTCACTATTTTTTTTACGTAAGTAAATAATAAGATTAAATAAAATGATAACACATTTCCCAATTATTTAACTGTAGTTTAACCTACTGAATGAAAAATACTTGATAAAAAATTATAAACAAATTTTAAATATTCAATCACCAACAAAATTTTAAAAAATAATGAAAGTCATAAATAACTTAAAAATCACTTGAATTTCTTCTTAATCGTTGACATAAATTATAACCAACAATTTAAACATTAACTAAAGAATAAATCAAACTTGTTCTTGAACTAACGGTAAACAGTAGCAGTAAGAAACAGAGAATTAGTGAGTTGAGTGTTAACATTTTTGTTTTTTTCAAAAAAAAAAAAAGAGGTTTTGTTTTGATTATCGCGTGTTTGTTTTTGTGTTGGATGTAACGGTCGCGTGATGCCATAAACGTCCCAGGTTTAACGCCGTTATCCTCGCCCATTATTTTCCGATTGCACTCCCTCTGTTTTGAAACGTCTCTCCACTCGTAACAACATAACGGTAACGCCTCCTTCAGTTTCCATTTCTTCTCTGTTTCCATTTTCACTTTCTCCCTTTGTCTTACCTTTTCTTCCAGCTTCCATAACAGAGACACCACTCCCTCTTTCACTCTCTCTCACTCACTCACTCACATATTATATTATTTGTCATCTCTCTCTAGAATAAAGTTTCTGACACTGCAAAATTCCATCTGAATAAAACAACCTAACTAACTGCACATTCTAAGATAACCATTATTCTTCTTTCGGATTTCAGTTTCACATTCATTTTGCTACCATTGCTTCCGATTTCAATTCTTCAGCGAGGTTTCAACTTCGAATTTGTTTGGTGCAATGGAGCTTCCTCAGCAGAGAAGAGGAGGATTGGTGCCGTTATCGCCGTCGCAGACGGCGCGCTCAGGCGACAAGCTGCCGCGAGATCTGCGATCTGCAGATTCTAATTCCGGTGGTCACAGCAAGTTCGATAAGGACAAAGGCGTCAATGTGCAAGTGCTCGTTCGTTGCAGGTCACTGAGTCCAGCTCCGACTTTCACTTCATTGAGTTCGGTTCGTTTGTGACTCGGTAAAAGTCGCTGATGGAGTTTATTTTGCTTCTTCTTTTGTTTAGGCCGTTGAGTGAGGATGAAGCGAGGTTGAACACGCCGATCGTGATTTCGTGTAATGAAGGTAGAAGAGAGGTTTCGGCTGTGCAGAACATAGCAAACAAACAGATCGACAGAACCTTCGCATTTGACAAGGTTTGTCAAATTTGTTCGCGTTTTGCTTTTTTATATGATGACTTTTTTGGTAATGTAAACTTCGAAGAGTTACTGTTTTTATTGTTTGGAGTGTGGATTACTCTGGATTTTAAGAATTCTTCGTTCTGGTGAAAATATTTATATTCTTGAACTGAATATGGAATGATCGAGTAGCTCATTAGTTACTTGCTTCGTTCTCTATCCATCATAAATAATAGTCATGGCAACGAACTATTACTCTCTTTCTATCTTTTTATTTGTGGATTCTTCACTTGCAATCGTGCATTCATCGGGATTGTGTTTCTTATGGAATAGGTTTTTGGTCCGAACTCCAAGCAGAGTGAACTGTTTGAGCAGGCCGTGTCTCCTATTGTGAATGAAGTGCTTGAAGGCTATAACTGCACCATTTTTGCGTATGGTCAAACAGGGACAGGGAAGACGTACACAATGGAAGGAGGTGCAAGAAAAAAGGTAATATATTTTTGATTGCATAGCTTTTTATAGTATTTCTTGTTGCTTTGAGCTGAATCTGTTCCTTTCTATGTTTTTGGTTATGTAGAATGGTGAGTTTCCCAGTGATGCTGGTGTCATCCCAAGAGCGGTGAAGCAGATTTTTGATATATTAGAATCTCAGATTGCCGAGTATAGCATGAAAGTAACGTTTCTAGAGCTTTACAACGAGGAGATAACTGATCTTTTGGCCCCTGAGGAGACTTTAAAATTTGTGGATGACAAATCTAAGAAACCAATAGCTCTCATGGAGGATGGAAAGGGGGGAGTTTTTGTTAGAGGTTTAGAGGAAGAGGTTGTTTGCACTGCAAATGAAATTTATAAGATATTGGAAAAGGGCTCTGCGAAAAGGCGAACAGCTGAAACTCTTCTAAACAAACAAAGCAGTCGCTCCCACTCCATATTTTCTATCACGATCCACATTAAGGAGTGTACTCCAGAGGGTGAAGAAATGATTAAATGTGGGAAGCTAAACCTTGTGGACCTTGCAGGCTCTGAGAATATTTCACGTTCGGGTGCAAGAGAGGTATGAAATGATTATGAGTTTTATTTTGGGCAGTGTCCATTAAAATGATATAATTTGGAACAGTACGACAGCTTTACTGTGTTGTTACAATATTGATATTGGAAAAAGTACCCCTCGTCTATTTAGTCATCTTCAATTCTGGCATTATCTTTAGCTTACTTTCATTTTTTTCTTGACATTTGTCTGAAAAGAGTAAAATGGTATTGCCTTTTTGAGCTTCACTAGTGAGAAAATGCTCGCAGGGAAGAGCAAGAGAAGCTGGGGAGATAAATAAAAGCTTGCTTACTCTTGGTCGAGTGATTAATGCTTTAGTGGAGCATTCAGGTCATGTTCCTTATAGGTAAGAGTGACTAACGTTCTGGTTATCTCTCGTTTGCATCTCTTGATTCTATTTTCAAACCCGAGGAAAAGGCTTTTGTGTTATCAAGTTGTCCCGTTATATCAGGGATAGCAAATTAACAAGACTGTTAAGGGATTCCTTGGGCGGTAAAACCAAGACGTGCATTGTTGCTACAATATCACCTTCTATTCATTGTCTGGACGAAACTCTTAGTACCTTGGATTATGCACACCGTGCCAAAAATATCAAGAACAAACCAGAGGTGATTTTCATTGTTCCTACTTTTCTTTGTCAACCATACCATGCTTTTTTCTTTCTTATCACAGATCCGCATTGGAACATATCTAATAGTTTGGAGTTCAATACTTTGTTAGATCAATCAGAAGATGGTGAAATCTGCACTCATTAAGGATCTGTATTCTGAAATTGACAGGCTGAAGCAAGGTTGTCGAGTGTTTACATATTAAAATATTTTATGTTTCACCTCGCATGGTCCCTCCTTCGGTTTTCTCTAAACAGAGAAATTTGCACCATGTTAATAAACTACTTTTTATTTCACAGTTCTGTGCTGATTTTTTTTTTTTTTTTATGTGGTTTGCAGAGGTGTATGCTGCAAGAGAGAAGAATGGAATTTATATACCGCGTGATCGTTATCTTCAAGAAGAAGTGGAGAAGAAGGTTTCTCTAACCGTGTCTTAACAAGAATTGTGAATAAAATTATGCTTTTGAGACATTACTATTGCTAAAAGTGTATATTCTATAGGCCATGGTTGAAAAGATAGAACGCATGGAACAAGAAGCAGAGTCCAAGGATAAGGTATTTTCCGTCGTAAGTTATTCCAATATGGGTATAGTCACTTGAATATTGAAAAACATTTCATTAATTGTGAGCAGCAACTGGTGGAACTTCAAGAACTCTACAATCGTCAGCAACTTTTGACAGTCGAGCTAAGTGATAAACTAGAAAAAACTGAGGTAAAAAAACGTTCACAAGAGATGGCTGTACACTAACTGATTTTTCTTTATTTTGAACTTCTGATCTGGTTCAAGAATTAAATTTACTTATGGTACATGTTATCTCAGAAAAGTCTTGAAGAAAATGAGCAGTCATTATTTGAACTTGAGGAAAAGCACACACAAGCAAATGCAACAATTAAGGAAAAGGAATTTCTAATATTTAATCTACTGAAATCTGGTTAGTGACGTTAATTGTAACTCCTATTCTGTATCAACCAGCTGTTTGAATATACCTTCTACCACTTTTTTTGGGTTGGTTGTTCAAAATCATTTTCTCCTCATTCCAATGTGTGATTTTTCTCCGTTCTTTGCATCTTCCAGAAAAAACACTCGTGGAGCATGCAATTGAGCTACGAGCTGATCTTGAGAATGCTGCATCCGATGTGTCGAACCTGTTTTCTACAATTGGTTAGAATCATTTTTCAACTGGTAATTTTATTGGGCCTCAATTAGAGGGAACAACTTGACATCACATAAATTTGTTTTTTTAACCTTTAGAACGGAAGGATAAAATTGAAGAAGGGAACAGATTACTTATCCAGAAATTTCAGTCTCAGTTAGCTCAACAGCTAGAAGATCTGCACAAGGCTGTTGCAGCATCTGTAATGCAACAAGAGCTTCAACTGAAGGCAATGGAACAAGACATGCACTCTTTTGTATCAACAAAGGCAGAGGTGGGTTTCCATTTACCAATGATGATTGTTATTTGTCTTATCAGATTAACAGAATTGTTATTGTTTCCCTCTTTCAGGCTATTGAAAATCTTAGAGTACAGGTAGGAAAACTGAAAAACATGTATGGTTCCGGCATTACAGTTTTGGACAGTTTAGCTGAGGAGCTTAAAGGAAATAACCAGTTAAATTTTGGAGAGTTGAATTCTGAAGTTGCCAAGCACTCATCCGCCTTGGAGGATGTAAGTGTCTGACACTTCCTAGTTTATTGATTCAATATGAGTTTCTTGGTGCATTTACTATAATTTTTGTTCTTCAGCTGTTTAAAGGAATTGCATTGGAAGCTGATTCATTACTGAAGGATCTTCAAAGTAGTCTCCAAAAGCAAGAGGCAAAGTTAACTGATTATGCTCGACAGCAAGAAGCGGTGCGTGATTTCTTGTTTGTTGGGTGAACTTCAGAGTTAGAGATGATAAATTCTATTTATTGAATGCAGGCACATGCCAGAGCAGTCGAGAATACACGTGCGGTATCTAAAATAACTGTGAACTTCTTTGAGACATTACACATGCATGCATCCAATTTGATTCAAATTGTGGAAGAATCACAATGTACCAATGACCAGAAATTGTACGAACTCCAAAAGAAGTTTGAGGTGACTGAAGTGCCTTTTTTGTGGCATTTGCACAAATCACGATTGGAAATTTCTTGATACTCCTTTGCCTTTTAACATTTACCCCTCTCTTATTGGGTGTAGGAATGTACTGCATATGAAGAGAAACAACTGTTGGAGAAAGTGGCAGAAATGCTTGCTAGCTCTAGTTCTAGGAAGAAAAAACTGGTAGCGGTTTCTTTTAGACAATCTGATCTTCCTTACGCTAGCTTCCGTTACAACCTGACTGCAATGCTAGCTTCCGTTACTACCTGACTGCAATTTCTTACCGTTCTTTATTTGCTTGTTTAGGTCCAAATGGCAGTTAATGATCTTCGAGAGAGTGCAAACGCTAAAATCAGTAAGCTGAGGCAAGAAACATTAACCATGCAAGATTCCACTTCTTCTATCAAAGCAAAATGGAAAATTCACATGGAAAAAACGGAGTCCAACTATCATGAGGATACTTCAGCGGTAGAATCTGGAAAGAATGACCTTGTGGAGGTTCTTCAGTACTGGTATGGAATATGGATATTTTGTTCTTATTATTCTCTTTTTGTTCACTGAGCCCTACCCTAACCAAACAATTGCACAGCCGCAAGAAAGCCGAAGTAGGCGCACAGCAGTGGAGAAATGCTCAAGAGTCCATACTTAGTCAAGAGAAGAGAAATGCTGCTTCTGTGGACACTATTATTCGGTAGGTTTTTCATTCCTTGCTAAGATAAAAAAAATGCCACTATATTGTTTTATCTATCTGTTCATCTTTTTTCCAATTGCTTTCGAACAGGGGGGGAATGAAAGCTAATAATGTCGTACGAGCCCGATTCTCAGGTGCTGCGTCAACTACTCTTGAACATGCAGAAATAGCAAACACGGATATTAAATCTTCCATTGAACGTAAGTACTAGCGTTCATATCTATGTTATGCACCACAAAATGCCTTGGTAGATTATGCCACAAATGGCACTTGACAAATTATTTATGGTTGCCAGATTCATTGCAACTTGATCGCGACGCCTGTGGGAATATAAACTCTAGGATTATCCCATGCTGTGGTGACTTGAGAGAATTGAAGGGTGGTCATTACCATAGAATCATAGAGATAACTGAAAATGCAGGGAAATGTCTTCTCAGTGAATACGTGGTAAGGGACTTAAATACCCCTTAGTATGCACATATATAGATTCTGGTAACGAAAAATCTTTGTGTCTGTCTTGTGGATTCTAATATTGTGTTTAAACTGCTATGTGAAATACAGGTAGATGAACCATCTTGTTCAACACCCAGAAAGAGACCCTTCAATCTTCCCAGTGTTTCGTCCATAGAAGAACTAAGGACCCCACCATTTGAGGAACTGCTGAAATCATTCTGGGATTCTAAATCTCCAAAACATGGAAATGGTGATGTTAGATACATTGGGGCATATGAAGCTGCACAATCTGTAAGGGATTCCAGACTTCCTCTTATAGCAATCAACTAGAGCAGTCAAAATTCTGTAAATAGTATAGTGTTCCAATGTATTTCCACACAAATTACAAATTCGTTTATTTTTTATTTTGGAAAGAGAAAGAATGAACAAAAATACAGCAATATATGATTTTTTTAATACAGATTGGTTCCACATGGATACATTTATAGTTTTATATTAAAAGTGGTTTTAGGTTTTTATGATGGTCAATCTCCTCAATCTATTGTAATAATAGAATTCCAACAACATCAAAGTGAAATTATAATCAGAGTGATGCTACTTTATGTAAGGATCATCCCAAACCATTGAATTGTCCACACACGTTTCCTTGCTTAGAAGCATGATGAACATCAACATTTTTTCTGTATCAGCTTTGTATATCACTAGAAATAAGTTCCACTGTCTTACTCACACAGTAAGTTTTTGGAAAAAATAAAGGTAAATATGTAAAATATAAATATAAATATTTAGTGTGGTAATTTTTCTTTTGTCCTCTTCCCAGTAATAGTGTGCCAAAAATAATTTGTTGAAAAAGGAAATGTGTGTTTTTTTTTATGTATATTATCAAACCCAATTTTTCCGCAACTCTTCTGTTTTATGCCATAATAGCAAATCTTCCAAAACCAGAAAAAGAAAAGAAAAAATACATTAAAAAATTTGGTGGATATTGAATTAGTAAGAGAAACAAAATTGTGAAGTAAAATAAATAAATTTCAAAGAAACAAAACTTAGTATTGTATGAAACAATAAAATAAAGGCAGTTTCTTCTTGCATCCAATGTTTTCTTCCTGCACTCCATAATCAAATTGAGAAGTCAACTTTGTCCTCATCTTCTTCCCTCTCCTCTCCCACTGCAGTTTCATACCCTATCTTGAGCTTTCTTGAGGAACCATACATTTTTTCTCAAAAATACTAGGCTGCTGGTTTATTGATCCTAAACAACTGATGTCCGTTTAACGTCTCTCAGAATTGATGTTTAAAATCAGTGAAATCTTAAGTTTTAAATGTGCATTATAGATCGTATAATTCATAATATAAATTATATTTTAGATTTTACATTTCCTAATGTAAAAGTTATATTATCGACTGTTTTATAAATTTGTATTATAAATTATATAATTCAAAATATAAAATTATATTATGAATTGTAAAATTTAAAATATAATTTAATATTATAAATCTTACAATTTGAATTGTAAATTTATTAAAATTATGTAATTCAGTATATTTACATATTTCACTATTTGAAACTATAATTATAACATTATAACATGAATATAATTGAAATTTTGAAAATTATGGGACTGTAGAAAGAAAATATGGGGGTGTAATAAGAAATCATCTCAAAAGTAAATCTTATACAAGAAAAATAGCTATATATCTCGTTCTTATTGAAAAAAAAAATAGATATTAAATATATTTGTATATTTGTGAAAAGGAGAATTAATAATTTTATCAAACTAGAAGGATAGGAGTTGTGCACTGTATATTGACATTTGTATTACCTTCAAACTATAACTTAAAAAACAATAGTTTTATAATAAATGTTTTAGAAAGTAGTTATTAGTTTTAAATTGATAAATTTTATGTTTACTTAGTAAAAATGGTTCAATTGCATGTTTCATTAAATTATTTAATTTGTTAAAAAATAAAAATAACATTAAAATCTATAATCTATAATATATAATAACACAAATGTCAAATCCAAGCAATGTTGATGTTTTATTTATGATATTCTATTATCAAGATCCAATTCATAATATTCTATGAGTTATTTTCTCCGTCCCTTTTCGTTTTCTAATTTTATCTTTAATTATTATTTTAAAAATTAATTATTTTATAATTAATTTATCTTTAACCATTTTTAAAAATGTATTTTATTTTGATTGTTATTCTTAAAAATTATTTTTTAACAATTATTCAATTTTAAAATTTATTATAAATATTTTGAAAATAAATAATATTAATCTTAATTTAAAATTTTACAAAAATTAAAAAATACGAATATACACCTTATTTTTTTCGTTAATGTGTGATTTTATATCCATGCTTTAAACAAATTTATTTCACGGTGTATTAAAAAACAACTTATTGTTAATTTGTTAACTTCTGCATTATAATATCATAAGTTAATATACAAAATAAATTTATATTTATTAAAATTAAAGTGAAATAAATAAATAAAATAACTAACAAAATAATTATTATAATAGTTTTATAAAAAATATATAAAAATAATAGTTTTTAAAAATAAATAAAAAATTAAAAAAAATATAGACATAAAATAGAAAATTCTACTTATATATAATTATAGATATATAAATATTTGTAAGTGTTTGTAACACAAAAAAAATAATGTTTTAAAATCACAAAAATAAAAGAGAAAAATAAATGAAAAAATAATATATGTTTGAATTATACATAAAAAATATATGTTTGAGTAAAAAAACAAAATTTCATGGACTTGAACGTTTTTTTGGTTACAAATCCATGCAAAACACAACAAAGAAAAGTAAATTTGGAAACTGTAAAAACAAATAGGACAAAACTTCAGAAATTTATATCAAGATAAAAAAATTGATAAAATAGTACACATATGAAAATACACGATAGCAAGAAGTTTATAATACATTTTCAATGAAAGATATTAGAGAAAAATGTGTAATTGAATCACACCCATACAAACAATAATGTTAAAAAAAAAAATCAAATTATTTAAAATTTGAGATATTTTTAGAGAGCAAATATAGTATAAAACACACATATTAATTATTAGTAAACACAATTTATGAATAACTACATAAACACATGCATGATAACGCCGATGTTAGTGGCGGATATTGACCAATAATTTTGGGAGAGCCAAAATAATATATTCAAAATTCAAAATTTATATATTTAATTAGTGTAACTAATACAATAAAAGTAAAAATGAATAAATAATTTACTATAATTGTACATACAAAAGAAATCACACATATGTAAA
>Ga0214545_1004286_pt1 | contig 26775 bp, 19 predicted proteins | sample CNSS4metaG_FD_160064 | JGI IMG/M metagenome (GOLD analysis project Ga0214545, IMG submission 160064) | Root nodule microbial communities from cowpea collected in UCLA plant growth center, Los Angeles, California, USA - CNSS4 | ecosystem: Host-associated > Plants > Roots > Nodule | place: USA... | reverse complement strand
ATAGATATATATATATATATATATATATATATATATATATATATATATATATATATATATATATATATATATATATATATATATATATATATATATATATATATATATATATCATCACAATGACATCTCATAGTGACACTGACACGTCGTGGCACTGACAATGCCACGTGTCACACGCAGGGACCTGACACGTGACATTTTTAATTTTTTTTCAAAAAATTAAAAAAAATCAAAAAATTAAAAAAAAAATCAAAAAATTAAAAAAACAAATATTAAAGAAAAAGATTCAAAAAAACCACAGACTGACACGTGGCACATTGACTAATGGCGTTAGTCAACTCCGTCTGAAAGGGACCTAATTGAAGCACTTTTTCAAAAGTTGAGATGCAATTGACACTTTTTTAAAAGCGGGTACCAAATTGACACATTTGTACCAAAGTGAGTATCATTCGAGTAATTAAACCTTTAATATATAAGATAACCTACCAAAAATAATACACCATATAAAAAAAAATAAAAGTGAAATATGTCTTTAATACTTAAAAAGTAAAATTAAAATTCATCCCATTTAAAATTTTGAAATTTTTTTATTGTACCTTAAAAATTAATAGAGATAATTGTTTTAACCTAATTACATTCATCTCTTATATGTGTCAATGACATCTCCTAATATAACAACCCAAAAATTTGAGACAACTAATAGTGTTTAATTATTAGATGGTCCTAGAAACATTAATAATTATGTGTGAACAAATTCACATTACAATTATTAACCATAGAATTGTGAGTTTTTTTTTTAAGAGTGACCTCTATAATATAAACTTCATTTATAGTTTAATATTTTATAATAAAAATATTCATGCGATATTTTATTTAAATATTCTACAGCTCTTTCAAAATCCTTATTTCTTTGGATTTTTATTTTTTATTTTTTTAAAGGTTGTATTTTTATTTCCTTACTTAAGACATTGTCAACATGTTTCACCTTCTCTAGATGATACTTAGACTTGAAATCGCAAACCTTTATAACTTAAGGCATTGTCAACACGTTCCTTCTAATTAAACAAGTACTTGAAATGTTTAGAACCACTAAACATATATATTATGTTCCATTAAGATACTTCAACTTTTCAAGACAACACCACTATAGGGCATTTTTCATAATATGTTTAGAACCACTAAACATATATATTATGTTCCATTTAGATTTTAGTGCTTTTGCACTAGGTGCTACCAATTTTTGAAAGGGAACAACCTTTGGGCTTAATCTCGATTTTGTATGAAGCAAAGCAACAAAAGCCACAACTACCTCAAGCAAGCATATGACAAAAGGCACCCCACATGTAGTAGGAACAGGACAAACAATAACAATTTGGGTTTTAATAGAATTGTTACGAAATTGACAAGTTAATCAAATCATACCAGTAATAAAGTGGATAAGTCTAGATATTGTATCCCATAGGGACTAATGTGGTTTAAATTTAAAGGATTGTTTACTAATAAAGGTAAAAAGAGTAAAATATTTTGGTTTAGGAAAAATAATTTGAGAATTAAATTATAAGGAATAAAAGGAATTGACACAATGGAAATAAATAACTTGATTGAGAAAAATATAATATAAAAGCTTCACCGGGACTTATTTAAGTAACCAACTTTGTGGATATATGATATTGTTGATAATCTTAGACTCTTCAATATTCCACTCATTTTGTTGATAATCTTCCCAACTCTATGAGATTTCCACTTATTTACAAAATACAATCCACACATTTATTTTGTCCACTTGTATTGAATAAAACTTAAAATATCAAATAAAATCAAAAAATAAAATAACAATAAGATATAAAAATAAATAAAATAAAAACATAATGATGCCAATTATCAAAATACCCCAAACTTAAATATTTTCATGTCCTCATGAAAGCTTAAATTTTTTGTATTTTGACAACTTTTCATCAACTTATCAAAACATTTTAAAAGCAACTGACTTTTCAATCTTGATTGTGCCACATTGAAAAATTTTCCTTGTTGCTCAAAAGTTCGAGACAAAATCGTATGATTTGCATGTATCCATTTCAATCCTCAATCATAATAAGTGTTAATAACTAGACTATTGAATACTCACATCAATTCAGTTGTTCACTCAACATACATGTGTACAATATTAATAATGATCACTTACACTCAACATGTTATAAGACCACTTTATCAACTTTTGTCCATCATGTTAGTTATATAATTCATATCATTGGTAAGATCAAAAGATCTTTCCTAAACTTGTATTGAGGCTTGGCTAGTAAAAAAAATATTGGTTTTTCCAAGAATTCAAAAGCACTATTAAGCCTAAGAGAACAATTAAGATGTTATTATGATTATGCTCCACATTTTTCATGCAACCCTTTTCTATCACATAAAATTGTTGTATTTTCTCTTTTTCTTTTTTCTGGGGTATGATTTTTACAAAAGCCTACCCCAAACTTATTTACTTTTCTGGGTAGGGTTTGTTTACAAAAGCCTACCCCAAACTTATCCAATCTCATTCCCTGATAGGTGGTAACAGATGGTTGGGTGTTTACACCCTACCCCAAACTGATCTCCTCTCATACATTTATTTCGCTCAACATATACCTGTTCTTAGTGCTAAGGTGTGGGACAAGATATATTTTTCAGGTTAAGGGTAAAGAATGAAACAATTAGGCTAAAAAAGGTAACAACAAATAATTAACTTTTAGGTTGACTATTTGGCTAAGTGGCTTTACATACCAAACAAATGCCTTTATCACTTCTAACCAATTATATGATTTTATTAACAAGAATCAGGCAAAAATTAATTTCATGGGAATAAATGCTCCCCTTACAGTTATCTACACATATGCTTACAATATATTTTTTTTCAAAAGTCTAGTTTCACTTTCATGTTTGAAAAAAGAGGAACTATCATATTATCATACCAAACTATCTTTCACTCAAAGAATGTCACAAAATATTCCATTCAGTATGCACAATCTATTGGTATCGCGCAACAGAATGACTAGACATTGGTAAAAAACCAATAGGGGGTGAATTGGATTTTTATAAAACTTAACAGATTTAAAAATTGTTCTCAAAATTTTATTGATTAACTTACAATCAGAGTTACTTTAAATGCAAGTGCAGATAATAAAGAGTTTAGGGAACAAGATAAACACTGATATTTATACTGGTTTGGATCAAAAGACCCTACGTCCAGTTGTTAATCCCTTAAACAAAAAGATTAACTCAATCACTATAATAATCAGAGTACAAATAGATTATAAAAAAGTAAATAATTTTATAACTACAAGTGGTAATCGATTACCATAATGGTAATCGATTATTTCGAGTCATTTTTGAAGAGCCAAGTTATAACTGCCGGTGATAATCGATTACCAGTGATAATTGATTACCATTAGTGGTAATCGATTATCTTAAGTGGATTTTTTTGAAAAATAAAAGTTTTGAGTTGGTAATCGATTATCATAAGTTGATAATCAATTACCACACTGACTTTTGCGAAAATTTAGTTTTCCTCAAAGTAGTTGCGAGCTAGCTATTGTTCTAACAATCTTACAACTAACTAGAGAAAGTTAAGCCTATTGCAATAAGAACTTTAAATATAAAATGTATTGTCTTCAATATCTTAAAGTATTTTCTTCAATATCTTTATCATCATAAAAATCTTTTTAATTAATCTTCTTCTTTTGTCAACAATCTCGCTTTTTTTATGATGATCAAATATATGTTTAAAGTTTTTGTAATTCTTGCATTTAAACAACTAATAGGAAAAATTATTAATAGTTAAAGAACCCTTTAAACTTTTTCTCCCCCTATTTTGATCAGAAGATGAAAAAGGACTCATGAAAGATACTCCCCCTTAATCAGATAAGAATTAGAGTTAAAGAGCACACAAGACAAATATGACATAGAGAATTGTTATTCAAAGAAAAGTTCATAACACAAGAAGCAATAACAGTAAACTTAAGAACTAGCTCCCCCTAAAATTCTACATTCATGTCATCATCATCATCATTAGTATGAGTGAATTCATCAAATCTTGTTTCTAAATTGGAGATCCTAGTATTGACTTCCCCAATGGATCTAAGAACCTCTTCTTGGCGAGAGGTAGATAGAAGGAAAAATTCTTCAAGTCTTTGGTTCAGAATAATAATGTGGTCTTCTAAAGAGGTGAAGGATCCTGTTGCAGCATTGCTTGAAGAACCAACATTGGTTGGGGGAGGGACAAGATATGGTGAGGGAGTACCTTCATCATCTTCATAATTAGGAACATCATCTTTATGATCGTACCCACCCCAAATGGCACAATCTTCATTTGCTTGAGAGAAGTGTAAGAGATTTCATTAGAAAGAAAGGTACTTTGACATAGTTTTCCCTCATTTGGAACCTATTTGTACTCACATATGTGAGATATGAGAATAGAGTATGGAAGAGGATATTGAGTAAGCTTCCTTGCCTTGAGCATTATTTCCATAAACAACATTGACTAGTCAATCAGAATATGATTTGTTAAGTAGTAGATGATCAGTAGATCAACTTCACTACATTGAGCATGATTAGTGCCACGTGGGCATAAAATTCATACAATGAGGTAGTGAAACAGCCTTGCTTCAATTGTGAGAGGGCCAACCAATAACTTTTTGCTGATTTGCAGATCCGGCTACCGTAAGAGAGACTGGTAGGAGAGAATTTTGTTAAATTCGTCGATGCGAGTATACAAGATAGATGTGTGTTCAGTAGAGGGGGGAATTTGTGCTACATTGGTCCAGATATCATCAACCAGAATGATTTCTACTCCCTTTTACTTTTGCATTGCCGATGTTTACCCTGAATTTAAGGTTAAAATGGAAAACGCGAACGAGATCGGGATAGTAAACATCTTGCATTTCTGTGAAAAATTGAATGCCTTGTTCCTCAAAGAGATCAAGACAAGAGAATCCTTTGTTTCGAAACCAACCATTGTTGATAAACTTGAACGTTTGCAGTGGTTTTTCTTTGAGGAGAGTGTGAAAATCAGGGCGTCTATTTTCATCAAATATCCAACCATCAATGACGGCATCTCTCAGAGGAAGATGAGTAGAGGATGAAGGTTGAGCACTTCGTCGACGAGTGGGAATCTTCTTACGACGTTCTGCCATTGATTTTCAGAAAATAGAAGAGGTTTTTAGGGTTTTGAAACGGGTAAATCGATTTTGGATGTTTGTGAGTGAATAGTTAGTTTTGGAAGTAAGATTTTATAACAGAGAGAAGAAAAACATTTTGATTTGGTGATGTGATGGAGAATCTAGCCATTACAACGACTAGTTGATGAAGTTTTAAGGCTGATAATCGATTACCATGCGTGGTAATCGATTATTTGCTCATATTTCAAGAACTAGAAAGGTGCACGAAGGTGGGTAATCAATTATCGTAAGTGATAATTAATTATTTCCTCATAATCTGGAAATATAAAATGTGCAGAGAAGTGGATAATTGATTATCGTAACTGGTAATCGATTATTTACGCTGATTTTCGAAATTTTTATAGAATTTGAATATGTGCATTTTTAAGACACTTCTAAAATTCCCACATCTCTCAGAAGTTCATAAAATCTATCTTTGGCTAAAGGTTTGGTAAAAATATTAGCTAATTGATGTTTTGTATCTATATATTCTATCTCAGAGTTGCCCTTACTTATGTGATCCCTTAAAAAATGATGTCTAATTTCTGTGTGTTTTGTCCTAGAGTGCATTATGGGATTTTTGGTTAAATTAATAGCACTGGTATTATCAGATTTCAGAGGTATATGATTTAGAAAAATATTATAATCTTCTAATTGTTTTTTCATCCAGAGAATTTGAGCACAACAATTTCCAACACCTATGTATTCAACCTCTGTTGTTGATAAAGCCACACAAGCTCGTTTCTTAGAGTGCCAAGAAACTAATGAGCTTCCTAAGAGGTGATAAGTACCACTGGTACTTTTTCTATCTATTTTACAGCCACCATAATCAGCATCGGAGTACCCTATTAGACTAAGCGAGGCCCCAAAAGGATACCAAAGTCCAAAAGATATAGTTCCTTTACGATATTTTAAAATTCTTTTTACTGTTGTAAGATGTGATTCTTTAGGACTAGCTTGAAATCTAGCACAAACACATATAAATTGCATAATATCAGGTCTACTTGCAATAATATATAAAAGAGACCATATCATACCTCTAAACATAGTTTGATTTACTTTAATACATGATTCGTCTTTATCCAAATAATAGGAAGGTGCCAGAGGATTACTTGCTGCTTTAGCAGTATCCATTTCAAATTTGTTAAGTACTTCCTTACAGTATTTAGATTAGGATATGAATGTTCCTTCTTCCGTTTACTTAATTTGCAATCCAAGGAAGAAAGTTAATTCTCCCATCATTGACATTTCAAACCCACCTTGCATTATACTTGCAAAACCTTCACATAGAGATTTATTAGTTGATCCAAAAATTATATCATCAACATAAACTTGAACCAATAAAATATGTTCACCTACTCTTTTAATAAGCAAAGTTGAGTCTATCTTACCTCTTTCAAAATCATTTTCTAACAAAAATGTGCTTAAGCGTTCATACTAGGATCTAGGTGCTTATTTTAAACCATAAAGTGTCGTCTTTAATTTATAAATGTGATTTGGAAATTTATAATCCTCAAAACCAGGAGGTTGTTCAACATACACATCTTCTTTGATAAAACCATTTAGAAAAGCACTTTTGACATCCATTTGATATAATTTAAATTTCATAATAGAGGCATAAGCAAGAAGTAAGCGTATAGCTTCTAACCTTGCAACATGGGCATAAGTTTCATCATAGTCTATACCTTCTTCTTGTCTATATCCCTTTGCTACAAGCCTAGCCTTATTCTTAGTAATATTTCCATCTTCATCCAGCTTATTTCTGAACACCCATTTTGTCTCAATCACTTGAAGTGATTCATTTCTTGGAATAAACTCCCATACTTCATTTCTTTCAAATTGATTTAGCTCCTATTGCATTGCAATGCACCATTGATCATCTTGAAGAGTTTCTTGAACATTCTTTGGTTTAATCTGTGAAACAAAAGGTACATTCATACAAAAATTATTCATATTTCTAATGATTACCCCTTTTGAAATATCACCAATGACGTTGTTTAGAGATAGTCCTCTTGGTGACTTCCAGCACTTTTCAGGATCTTCAGGTTGAGGAGGAGGATTCTCATTTAAATACATTTCATCAAGAGCCTCCTGAATATATTCTTCATCACTCGTAGTTTTCTTATTTGACTCAAAAAGGTTCTCCTCGAGGTCTACAACTTCATCAAAGACAACAAGCATGGATTCTTCAACATTCAAATTTTTTCTATTAAAAGTTCTATATGCTTTAATAGTAAGAGAATATCCTAGAAATATTGCCTCATCAGCTTTAGAATCAAATTTTCCTAAATTTTCTTTTCCATTATTTAAAACAAAACATGTGCATCCAAAAATTTTAAGATGAGCAAGATTTGGCTTTATGCCTTTAAATAATTCATAAGGAGTGATTTTTAAAATAGGCCTTATAAGCATTCTATTTAAAACATAACATGCAGTATTCACAGCATCGGCCCATAAATACTAAGGAACATTATATTCATTTAGCATTGTTCTAGCTAGTTCCTCTAAGGACCTATTTTTCCTCTTACAACTTCATTTTTTTGAGGTGTCCGAGGTGCAGAACTTATGCAAAATTCCATTTTCATCACAAAAATTTTCAAATGACTCATTTTGAAATTCCCCACCATGATCACTTCTTAAAATCTTGATTTTCAAATCTTTTTCATTTGGAACCAAATTTGAAAATTTTTTAAATGCTTTAAAGGCTTCACTTTTTAAAGTAAGAAAGAATGTCCAAGTGAACCTAAAGTAATCATCAAAAAAGTAATGAAAGCAATATGATTTCCTCCATAACTCTTAATCCTAGAAAGACCAAATAAATTCATATGCAAAAGTTCTAATGGTTTTGAAGTAGATATAATATTTTTTGAATGAAAAGATGATCTTACTTGTTTTCTTTTTTGACAGGCAGCACATAATTTATCTTTTTCAAACTTTATTTTTGGTAAACCAATTACTAAATCCTTAGAAATCAATTTATTCAAGTGTTCCATGTGAATATGAGCAGCTCGTTTATGCCATAGCCAAGGATTTTCTTCTTTAGCAACTAGACATGTTATATTACTAGATGATGTATGATCAAGATCAATTAAATAGATATTGTTATGTCTCATACCTTTTAGAGAAATTTCCTTAGAATTCTTTTGGTGGATAGTGCAGTAATCACTTTCAAAGATGACTTTGAGACCTTTATCGCATAGTTGACTAATACTGAGGAGATTGTGCTTCAGTCCTTCTACAAGTAGCACATCTTTGATCTCCAAGGTATCCCATCCACCAACATCTCCAGTTCTAAGTATTTTTCCTTTGTTGTTATCTCCATATATAACAAATCCTTGATCCTTTCTTTTGAGATTCTTGATCTTCCTCTTATCACCAGTCAAGTGTCTTGAGCATCCACTGTCAAGATACCACATTGATTTTCTGGATTTGGAAGTTAACTACAAAATAAGAAAAATAATTTCTTTAGGTCCCCATTAACTTTATTGGGTCCTTGGGATTAGAGAGACATACTAACTATCTAACAATAGGCATCCAAGTATACTTCTCATTCGAAACATCATAATGTTTAATATTGCATTTATTTGATGTATGCCGATTTTCATGCAGTGAAATTACTAGACAGTGGTCAAGAACTTAACAGATTTAAAAATTTGTCTCAAAATTTTACTGATTAACTTACAGTCACAGTTACTTTAAATGCAAGTGCAGATAAATAAAGAGTTTAGGAAAGAAGATAAACACTGATATTTATACTGGTTTGGATCAAAAGACCCTACGTCCAATTGTTAATCTCTTAAATAAAGACATTAATTCAATCACTATAATAATCAAAGTACAAACAAATTATAAAAAAAATAAAGGATTAGAAAATACCTCTCTTGAACAACCACAAGAGATGAACAAAAACTCCCCCTGAGTCACATAGAGAATGGCCAACTTTCCAAGCAACAACACAATACTCAATCTTCTAAGAACTCACTTATAAAAAGTTATCGCTCACTCACACTAGGCTTTTCAAAGCTATTTTTAAAAATCTCATAGAGCACCACTTTGCAGTCACATCACAAGAACTCTGAATCTTATAAAAGTTCTTTTGAAGTTGAAAACTGAGTTCTATTTAAAGAGGTTTTCAAAAGCTAAGTTAGAAATGAAGAGTTGAGCTGAAACTGCTAAGGATAATCGATTACCACTTAAGATAATCGATTATTCTAGTGGTTTTCGAAAACAAAGTTTTGCAGTGGTAATCGATTACCCAAAATGGCAATTGATTATCTCATGTACATTTTTGAACAAATAATTTTATAACTGCCAGTGGTAATCGATTACCAGAAATGGTAATCGATTATTTTGAGTCATTTTTGAAGAGCCAAGTTATAACTGCCAGTGATAATCGATTACCATTAGTGGTAATCGATTATCTTAAGTGAATTTTTGAAAAATAAAAGTTTTTTGTTGGTAATCGATTATCTTAAGTTGGTAATCGATTACCACACTGATTTTTGCAAAAATTTAGTTTTTCTTATAGGAGTTGCGAGTTGGTTGTTGTTCTAACAATTTTACAACTAACTAGAGAAAGTTAAGCCTATTACAATAAGAAATTTAAATATAAAATGTATTGTCTTCAATATCTTAAAGTATCTTCTTTAATATCTTTATCATCATCAAAATCTTTTTAATCAATCTTCTTCTTTTGTCAACACAATCAAGATGTAAAACAATCAATGCTCACATCTATTTCACTTTAATTGATCATTACATTATTTGAGAACACGATTAGCTTATGATGAAGCTTAAGATAATGACATACACACGTGCCAAAAATTAAAATGCAAAAGCAAAAAGACAATAATTAAAATTCAGAAGCAAAAGACAATAATTAAAATGACTCAAAGCAACAATTCAAATAAAATAAAACTCCTTGTTCTTTGTTGGATGAATCACGTCGCTGGACAAAATCCTTCGTTGGACGAATGAAAAATAGATACTAAATGGTCGTCAAGCTATTGAAATCGCCTAGCGAGTGATGCTGTTGTTTTTTTTTTTTTAATTAAAACACTCAAAATTGTAAATGATGGGTTGCCTATAGTGAGGGCTAGTTTAACGTCTGATAGCTCGACGCCTAACCTTCATGAATCATCAAGATAAAGAATAATGGTGAGACTGTGTATCTCACATCCCATGTAAGGCTTAAGTGTATGCCGGTTTACCACCTAACTCCTCTCTGAATCTTTAAAACGTGGATCTGTAAGTTCTACCGCACCATGAGGCTTGCAAACTTTTACAATGAAAGGACCTATCCATTTAGACTATAGTTTTCTAGGAAATAATCTCAACCGATAATTGAATTGTAACACACATTAATTTCATCGCAAACAAGCCTAAACTAAAATAATAAAAACTCTATGTCTAGCGATTTTGATTATTATGTTTTCATTAATGACCAATATGTTGATGCTTAACAATCACTAATGACCACATTTATGTCTAACATGTGAAATCAAAAGTTGTTTTATTCTACTCAGGTTTTCCAAAATATCTTTCGGATCAACCGATACTCCCACATATGCATCATATCTAGAACATGCAATTAAAGATCATAAACCAGGTTTCAAAACTATCTTTCGGATCAATATGGAAACCTGCATGTGCAAAATTCATAAACTATGCAGTTAAAGCAAATAAAAATTATGGAAAATAATTATATTGAATGAAGAATTCATAGAGAATTAAGAATACATTACACCTAACTCCCGTGAATTTAGAGTTAGCTACTCTTAGGCATACTAAATACTAGACTGATGTTGAATTTGAATGTCTATAAATATTGTTTGGAGTTTATTGTGTGTAAATACATATACGGGTTAGAGGACGCCATGTACTCTATCTTATGATTATATAAATAAACTTTTTATTGATAAAAAAAAAACTTTCTCATAGACTTCTAATTCCCTTCAAACACAACCTACCATCCCATTCTCACTCATTCATTCCTAAAAGCCAAAAGGTAAAACATTGTTCTTAGGTTTTCCTCATTTGTCTCCTCAGTTCAAAGTAAATAAACAACTTGTCCATCTGAACTATCATTCTCTAGCCATCTTGTTTAACTATGGATAACCTACAAACATTTTAGATTCCCCATCCTTCTTTTTTTTTTTCAAAAACATTAATGCTCTTCAAACTAACACACTTAACTTGATAAATTAGTTCTTCCCTTAATCTTATAATTTCTTTTTAAACCTTACCACCCACATGGAACTATCTTATTTAAGGTTTCTTAGGCACTAACATTGCCTCAATCACTATATCAAAAGAACTTTACTTCCTTCTTGAAAGGCAATTCTAACACTTCCTATCAAAACACTTATCCATTAAACATCAATATTTTGTTTATCTCACACTTCCAATCAACCTCTATTTGAGACAATATCTTGAAACAACCTATTAAAACATGTAACTCACCCTACACTCGAGCAAAAAGTTATTTTATACCCTTCTGATCTAAAGGTATTGTCTTATATTCATCATTATATATAAGAATGCAATTGTCATAGAGTCAATTCATCCCACAAATTATGTTATATCTTTTAAAGGTTAACACCTTAAATCACTTAGAATTTTGGTCACTCATCAATTAAAACACCTACCACACAAACCATACTTCACCAAAATCATTTGTAACATTGAATGAACTTAAAACATAATTTCCACCATACTTCACCAAAAATCATTTATAACATTGAACTATAAACTTAAAACACAATTTCCAACACTAAAACTTTAACAATCGAATTACTTCCACCAAGTCCAAACATGTATCCATTACTAAGTTACACACCTTAAATAATAACTATTCAAAACATGTTGCCTAAGATCAAACATATGACTATCATGAAATCACTCACAAGTTAAAACATTTAGATTTAAGAGAAAAAAATAATCTTAGATTTAGTCATGAGTGTGCACCCTCATCACTAACTCAAGATTCTTCCTCTCTTAAAATTGTTGTTTTCACCAACCTCCCCAGGTTTTAAAAGAACTTTTTTGTTTTCTAAGAAAAAAGAATTGAGGTCTCAAACCTAGCTAAGACTGAAGCAGAAACGTATTAAATGATATAAACAATAACATGAAACGTATTTAATACAAAAAAATTTAACGTAATTGAGTTAAAATGATTATATCCATTTATTTCTAAAATTTGGAGACCAAAATATATCAAAATTTCGGATAGAAATGAATTACAACTTTTACGTAAAAATTCAGAAACTAAAAACATATTTAATAAAAATATATTAAGTTCTGAAATTACATCTAGTTCTGAAATAAATAAAAATTAAATATTTTAAAAATATTAAGTTGTTATTTATATTGTAAAATTATTATTTCTGTTCTATTTTAATCTCTAAAATGATAATTGTATATGCTTAAAAAAAATAAAAAATCATTTAAGAGAATAAAATAGAGAACAAAATATCTCGTGAACTTATTTGAATTATTTTAATTTCATAAGCTAGTATTACAACGGGATGAAATTCCGGTGACTAATCATTTACTGTAAAAAAAAAAATATAATTGTATATATCAGGTTGACTAAAATTTATCCAAATATCAAACAAATATATGTTTACTTTTCACATATTTCATTATCGATGATATCAAGTCATGTATAAATTTAAACTTGTTCTCTTATAATGTTAGGTGATTAATACTCATGCATTATTTTCAATTTAAACAATGCAAGTATGGTTAAAAATTACTTTACTTTCTATACTTGTTTAAAATGTCTTATAATTAATTGCTTTTTGAAGGAACTATTTGTTGCTTTTAAACATTACGAATGATACTTAACTTTTTATGTTAAAGTTTCAATATACATAAAAGATTTACACACGAAAGAGGTGATGATGTAAGAAGAGTAAATTTTTTAATAAAATGAATGAAAACACTAATTAAAACGTTTCCATTAAATTTAAATATAACAGTTGATATTTATAAATATAGATACTACGTTTCCTATCATATCAAAATGTATATGGTATTACAAACAATTAAAGAATTAAAATCTATCAAATTATATTTACATATATTACGTATCAACACACGTTAGGAAGTCAATGCACTTCTTAACCTCTTGTCTCCACAAGTTACAGTGGGATGTCAACAGGACGAGTACGATACGGGTAGTAGCTCACGTACCTATTTGTTGGATAAATATCTGTACCGTATCTGTATTCATATCTGTCGGTTATACATTATGCGAATATCCACATAATTTTTTAATATTCACGGATAACCACGGGTACCCACAGATATTTACAAAGAGATAAAATTAAATATTTAACAACATATTTTAATCATAAATTTAAATAAAATACAATACATAACATTCATAAATTTTAAACAAAGTCCAAATAACCCATTTAAGTAGTGTTGAATGACAATTTACAAAAAAATGAAATTTTTTTAGAACTAATTGATAAAAATAACTCATTCAAAATCAATGTTAATATTTTAATCATGTTTTTTTTAATTTAAATTAGAGTATAGCGGGTACGGGAATCCACGAGTACGAATACTATGATACTTGTACCCGCCCTGTTAACATGCGGGTATTAAAAATACCCGTACCCATTACCTGCGGGTATCTATTTACAATATCCATTTTCTACCCGTTGCGAGTTTTATCCGCGGATACCCGCGAGTACGGATTTTTTTGACATCCCTAGTTACAATATTAATGTTTGCATAATAAAAAGATAATAACAAGTAAAAGAAACAAACACATTGGTGACAATAATCCAAGTGTGAGTCAAAGTCCCACATTGGATAGAAAAGACGAAGTTAAACACTATATAAGATGAAAGGTCCATAATTCCATTGTCTTAAGATTTTGGATTAAAAGTGGTGTCAAATATCTTATGTGTAAGATAAATGTAATATATATAGAACTACAATATTTCAAATGACTATAACCAAACCATACGAACCATATCCCAACACACATAAGGTGAACAAATTATTTTAGTCATTCATACCAATCCATATACATAATGGGTGGTGTTTATGTAAATAAAAAAAAAAACTACCTAAAGAGTAATTAGAACAAATTACAATTGGTTACTTCTATCCACAATTATAAATAAAAATCTTCAACTATACCTAATGAAATGGTATAATTTGTTACATTTAACACGTCTTAGAAGACTCATATTAAACCTGCTTCAATAGATATTAACACCTAATCCATTGAAAATGATATTCGGAAATAATAACTTCAATTTTCTATGTCAAAATGGTTACTTGCATCTACTATAAAAAAATCTTAATGCAAAAATCTCATTCGAATTTAGGTATCTTACAACATACCCTGAAAGGTAACACATCCATAAATAGCAACACACTCATGGAAAATAACATATCATCTAGATTCCATATACTACCAATGAATGCATTTATCATCATCATTAATAAATATACCATACATTCATCTCAACACATTATAATTATCATTATATAAAAGGATTAAATATCTTTTCAATCCTTAAATTTAAACATGATTGCAATTTGTCTTTGTCCCGAACTTTAATACATTTTAATTTCTAAATTTTAAAAATTAATTAATATAGTCCATTTTACCTAATGATGTTAATTTTTTGGGTTTGATAAACGGTGTTCCTAATTGGTACTTGAGCTGAAATATGTCGAAACAGTGTAAACAACTCAAACGTTATCCTGAAACGTGTTTGACTCATAAAAAAATAACGGACTTAGGTTAGGAAGACTATATTAATTCATTTTTTAAATTTGAAGATCATACTATATCACAATTTGAAACCGGACGAATTCCAATTTTGTATCAAAATTGAGGAATTAAGAAACATATTTAACTCTATATAAAATTACATATTCACCCTTCATATTATCATTGCCTACAAAGAGATATAGTTTTGCTAAGTTTATCTTATTTGAGCAACCTTCTTGAAACTAAGGAATACTTCATTGCTCAAACGACCTTTACTACTAAAAAAACTCATATTTCATGCCAATTTTGTTTTGAATTTTTTTTTGTAAGAAATACTTATAAATTTTGTTATGAAAAAAAATTGTAGGAAATTGCTGCCATTTTTTTGCAAAATGTTTTGTATAAAACACTTTTCGCAACAAATTTTGTAGAAAATACTTGCGAATTTTATAATTTTGTAGGAAATAATTACCCACGAAGGAATTACCTACCAATTAAAATTCTTAAAAAAAATTGCAGGAAAAAAGTCTTTTCTAATAAAATTTTTTAACAAATTTGCAAGAAAATTCACATGTAATATGAGAATTTTTAGTAATTTATTTTCTGAAACGGAAAAAGGCTTTCTCTCTTGAACAATGTCACATCATTTAAGTGACAATACATCATTTAAGTGATATCACTCAAATAAAAGAATTGATTAGGTCTCTCTTCCACTTAAACGCTTGAGCAATTGATGTTTAAGTTTCATTCTAACGCTTGAACAAATGTGTTATATCATCCAACAAGTTCAAAAATCACTAATCTCACTATTCTATCGATGCTTGAGAAACCATATTGTCACCTTAAGCATTGACAAATAATTGCACGGTCCCACATATTCCATAATCCTATGCACCATCATCACTTCATCGCTTAAGTGACCTAACACCACTTGAGTAGTATTAACTACAAATGACATAAATTTATCTTAGTTTATCTTGCTAAAACCTTAAGTCATCACTTAATTTTATGTTCTATCACTTAAATTGTATATTGTATCACTTGAGCATTCATATTGACATTAAGTGATATTGAACGATGCATATAATTATGATTCATTGCTTGAATATCGCTTGAGTGATAATACACCACTTAATCGAAAGTAACGAAAAAAGAAAGTTAACGAGAAAATATATAAGATATCTCTTTTACAATTGTTTTAAAGTTACTTAAAAAAAAATATATACTAATTTCAATTTACAAAATGATTATATTACCTTATTACTTTTCAAACCATACTATGAATCTTCCACAATTATACCTATTTGATATTTTGCAAGGATAACATACCCAATTTGTATTAATTTAAAATTATTCCGCATTTTGTTTACATAAACATACCCATTTGATATTTTGTTTACCTAAATACACATAATTTGTATTAATTTAAAATTATATAACACTTTATATATATAAATGAAAATTGAAGTAATCTGTATTTTATAAATATGAATAAATAAACCATATTGTTATTGCTATTAAATTTTTAAAAAAATGATATAGATGACCGTAATGAATTAAAATTCAACAAAATTAATTTTTAACATAACAAATAAGTTTTTTTTCATTTTTATTTTTTTGAACTTCGATTGTGCCTCCTTAAACCCTACCAAAATTTATCCCTCTCCCAAAATGAAGAAGAAGCAACACCAATGAGTCCAACGAGCCACTAGTAACTAATAAAAAGTTAATACTAATTTAAATGCAACTTCACACATTTTCATATAATAAATATTTAAAAGCAATTTTAGATTTGCGAGTATTTGATATCTCTATGCACTTTGATATATTGTTGACGAGGAATGATGATAGGCTTCAATTTAGGGAAGTTGCAGGATCCTCATCCAAGTTCTTCAGTTAAATAAACACTTTCTTTAAACATTAATGTGATTTTAAAACAATTTTTTAAATGCATTATTAATCACTGACCACTTATTTAAACATTGGTGTCTTCTGACTCACGGAACAACAAAAAGATGGTGCTATCATGGCAACGTCTTCAACGATATCTATCTATGATTTTCCATGAACCATTAAACTCATTAATCCTAATAGTTTTATGGGGAACATTTGTAACAGACGCATCAAGAATTTAACTTTTTGACTAAAAAGATTGAAAGAAAAAATTAATAAATTGCAAGATCTTGGTCGGTTCATAAGGTAGATAAGATTTGGCAAATTTCATGTTAGTCTTCATATTATTATAGAAAAAACTATTGGGATTTGAGGTTTAACCTCTATAAATAATAATCTGCCTAAGAATTTGGATACACTATCTGACGCAGTTGGAATTCATGTTTAAATATATAAAAGTGGACAGTGTTTATAAAATTTTCAGCAAATCAAAACTATTTAATACTATAGTATCACTTTACTTTTTACGGATAACAATTATTTAAAATATAAAAAAAAGGGTCCAAATCAGACAAATATTTTTAAATGATGTGAATTTGATATAAATATCAACCTTATCTTTATTGTTATTTAAAATAATATTTATTATAAATCAGTTAATATTAGTCTTAATTAAGTCTTATTTTAATTAAAATAATTTTTATTATGAATTAGTTAGTATTAGTCTCGTCTTTAATTAGTATTAATCTTATTTTTAGTTGATATTATTCTTATCTTTATTGCTAATATTAATATAAAAAAAATGTTAGTATACTATAATTGATTCCTATATATAACGTATAACCAATGCTACAATATGAATATGAGAGTAAAAAATAATATTTTGAAACAATTTTTTTTTTTTTTTGTTTCTCTTCTAGTATTTGAGTATGATATATGCCATGGATTTTATATGTTATAATAGTTCTTCAATTGAAGACTCTCGCGTGCACTCTTATTGTCTTCCCCTACTAATATTTTTCCATTCTTCCTTGGCTTTGACTAATTCTTCAAAGCTAGGTGAGTCACTCAATCCTCACAAATCCATATTACGTACATCCATATCAATCTCTCTTGTTTCTCTTCTTCTTATTGAAAGATCTTCTTCCTTTGTGCTCATATTAATTAACTTGGTATTGTTTCTAAAATTGATTATGTTGTAGGAATTATTGTATTTCTTGTTTGTACCTTAAACAATGATGTTAATCACAATACCGGGCTTCTCGACAGAAGGTTATTGACCATGTTACATCTTCTCTTGACTTATATAATGATTATAGACAAATTTCAACTATCATTATTGACCTCCCTTGTTAGACTCTCCAATGAAAAACATTAAGCGCTCAATATTCTTGTATATACACCTTTTAGAGTTTCTAGTTTTGACTAATGTGTTATATCTACCAAATTTCAAATTCAACTTTATCTCTATTTCTAAATTAATTAATTCCATGCATTGTTGTTCATGCCTGCTTGACATCTCTACCAAAAGGACACTTGATATAGTTAATGTTGAAGTTGGTATGTACAAATTCAAGCCAACCTCTACCCTTCCTAATAATACATCTCTTGCTATATTGAATATCTTCGATTATGTTTATTCTTGTAATAAAGTGCTCATTGATATTTGACATTGCAGATTAGGACATTTATCCAATGAAAGAATGTTAGCCATGAAACAACATTATCCCATTTTAAATTTTGTTAGAGATATTGTTTGTGATGCTTGTCACAAGGCTAAACAAAAGAAACTAATGTTTCCTAATAGTGATTCTCAATCTCTTTCTTCCTTTATCTTAATATATGTTGATATTAGAGGTCCTTGCTTGAATACATTTATACATGATCATAAATATTCTCTTATAAAGTTGAAACACAATCTCTTTTAAAGGTTTTGTTAATTATGTTGAAAGACAATTTGATACAAAGTCAACAATATTCTATTACATAATGGTGTAGAATTTATCATGTGCATTTCTTTCAATTTACTGGTATCATACATCAAACCACATGTTGAAACCCATATGTAGAATGCCATTGGCTAAAGTAGGCATCAACATTTACTCAACATGACTTGAGCTCTCCTATTTCAGTCTAACCTTCCCAATTTTTTTTGGTTTTATGCTTTATTTATGGTTCTATCTTATTTATCTAACCTTCCCAACATTGCCAAAATATGTCACCATATCAAAAACTTTGTTAAAAGTTATATAATGTTACTGTCCTTTGGGTGTTTAGGTGCCTTTATTACACTAGCACACCTAGTATTCATAGGAAGAAGTTGGATCCTAGAGTTTTACTTGTGTGTTGTTGGGGATCAAGTGTCACAAATAGGTTACATTGTATACAATCTTCATACATGAACTACAAAAGTCTCTAAAAATGTTTCTTTTTATACGCAATATTTTCCCTTTTTCACTATAAACATTATTGATCCTACTACACTTGCACACATTTCCATGACTACTCAACCCACAAGTTTTTTCTTCCTATACTAATTATCCTCTCCTTTTCCCTTCCTCTGCTAAAAATGAACTTATTTCTTCTTAACATTCCCTTATGCTTGACAAATAAGTTATTGACACGTCCAAAAGTTCAGTAAACTATTGATAAAAATACAACAAACTAGACCATCTGGCGAGACTCGTTTAGCTAGATGCCATGTGACTTTAATATTTTCTCAGCTACACAATAAACATGTTATCATTCAAAAAGCATGTATGAATTCAAACATATAAGTCATTTATCATCAAAACTCAACACATAGATGATCCATCAGTCTGTCTAGTAAAATTAATAGATTAGATTTTAGGGTGAGATTCATTTGACAAGATCTTCTAATGAAGTTCATATGATTTGACTGCTTGATGAAGCTCATATGACTAGACTTTTTAATGTCTATCAAGACTTAAAAATTGATTTTTATCATCGATTTTAGTTGAAGCTCAAATAATCGCCCTAGTGTATAATTGATGAAAATAATTTAGTTGTAATAGTTCATGCAAAAACTTAGTTTTCCCCCTAGTGTAGTAAGGGAGGTTAACAAATGTATCAAATTCAAAGAGATGCAATAATATGAGTGTATATAATTGTGTAAACTAATTTTATTGGGGGAAATATAAAATAAAAATCAAAACTATCTAAGTGATAGAATGAAGTAAAATGACACAGAAACGTAAAACACGAAAGTGTTTGTAAAAATGCCTATGAGAAAACTAATATATACAAGGTTTTTTATGAAATGTCACAATGAAATGCGAATGATGAATATGCAATGTAAATGATATGGACAACTTTCAAATGCTAAAATTAACCTAGAAATGCAATAAGAACTTATTTACAACCACAAATACACAAAATCACTATCAAGAACATAAGAAAATGCAATAAAAATGACTAGACAACACAAATGTAGGCAAAAACTTGAAAGTCTACTTGTAGCTAAAGAAAGCCAGACTCTTGTGATAAAAGATAATCATACTCTACATGTAGCTAAAGAACACTAGACAAGCATCACTACAAGAAAAAAATGAATCACCCATGGGCAAAACTCGTCAGTAATAGCAAAATTTCCTCAATATAACAAAATTTTAGATGAAAAAGTGATGGTCAAAAATTTATTTGTAAAATGTTTATAGGTAGTAAATATCTATCGGTAATAAAAATTTTAATTTACTAATGGATTCATTACTAACGCAAATATCCATCAGTAAAATTCATTTTAGTCACGATTTTATTATGTCAAAAACATTTTTTTGACGAATTCATCATAGACAAAAATATTTGTCAGTAATAAAATTTCTAATTTACCAACATGTCCATTCTTGATGAAAATATTTGTCAACAAAATTTATTTTATTAACGAATATTTTTTCTTAGTAAAATTTTGTTAAAAATTATAAATTTCTTATAATGCATGTAACCAAAGATTTTCATGCTCCACTATCGAGCTTAAAACTTACTTATAACCGAAGAAATTCCAACCTAAATGCAACACAATTTTATTTTACTAAAGTCTTCATGGTAAAATATAGTATATTTCAAATTCATTTCCTAAGATTATCCAAAGTAGCTGTCCCTATCTAAATCTTAGAAGCTTTGATTGAAAAAATATTCAACTAGGAACAAGCCTTAGTTTTCTAGTTATTATAAAGTGCTATCTAAATCTCAAAGAGACGAGTTTCGAATAAATAAATTTGAGAAAAAACAGAGTAAAAACTTAGAGAAAGAAAAAGAAGAAAATCAGGCGCATGTGAGTATGAAAAAAAAAGAAGAAGCTCAAGATCATACAAATTGTCTAAAAAAAAACATATCATTGGAAAAGTAACGGTTCATCTGTATATAACAATTTCCGATTGAATAACTGTACATGAATTTTCATACTATCTTAATATTCTAATTAAATACGTTTTCTTTACCAGCAAAATTAAATACGTCTTCATGAACTGAGAATGCCTCCTACAATTCTAATGGAAGATGTCGACTTTGGAGATTGCATGAATGAATATATATATATATATATATATATATATATATATATATATATATATATATATATATATATATATATATATATATATATATGATCTTATATTGTCTATTTTGCTAGAGAGAGGTGGTACATAGGACAAGAAACATCATATATATTATCGCAATCATTTTCACTTGCCCATTGTAATTATCCTAACTAACTAATATAGTTTAAATAGATAGAGGTTTTAAAGCACCAATTTAATATATTTGATATATAATATAATCAAACAGACTTTTATTGGGTCCACGATGATTGTTTCCAAGCACTTTCCAATTTGCATACTTGAAGACAATACTTTTTTTTTTAATGTAAAAGGAAGGTTAGATGAAAAATTTCGTTGCTTCACGCTTTCTTTACATACATATATTAATAAAAATATTAGGATGTAGTATTTAACATCTTAAAACTATAAAACAGTATTAGAAAAAGCTTCAAGTTAACCAACCTTAATAATATTTACACATAACACATCAAAATATAAAAGACCAAGATTTTCAAAATATTTATTATACTACGTTGTATACTTTTTAGATGCTAATAGACTTTGCAGTATTGTCTTTTTTTCTTTTCTTTCTTTTTTGGTAAGAAATACGTTTATGGTAGGTAAAAGACAAACAAAGAAAAACATATAAGGAGAGCTAATATTTTCAATATTAAGATATATTACTAAAGTTTTAAATAATATATGCAAATTTTATATAATATTTTCACCAACTTATTTAAGAATTTAACTACCCAACGTTTATATGAAAAATGAAATACGACTTTCAAAAGATTATCTGTATTTCAGACTAATATGTAATATGTTTTCATTATTATTTGGTCAAACGAGCACCGCACTGGTTATGATTTCAAGTGACAATTCATATATAATTCATATATAGGGATAGTCCTACAAGAAAATTATTAAACAATAATTATTTTAAAGATAAAAAATATTAATTATAATATTGATTAAGCTACATGCTATTTTATAAATTAAAAATTATTAATATTTAAAATAATGTCCAAAACTAATAAAAATTATAATTATATGTAAATTATAGTCTAAATATAGGAAATATTTAAAGAATAATTCTGATGTATTATTTTAAAGAATAGGGCATCATATATATACATACAAGAGTGCTATAATTTCTCATCTATTAAAGAAATGAGTGCACAAATTTGCTCACAGAGGTAATAATACCTAAATTATAGCTAATACAATATTTGATTACATAATATTTGCTAATAGAATATTTGACATATCTTAACACTCCCACCGAAGTTGGTGCATGGATGTCAGACATTCCCCCAACTTGAATAGAGACTCATTAAACACTTTGTTTGACACTCCCTTAGTGAGAACATCAGCCAACTACAACTCTGATTTTACAAAAGGAAAGGAAATGATTCCAGCTTCAAATTTCTCTTTGAGAAAATGTCTATCAATCTCCACATGCTTTGTTCTATCATGTTGCACCGGATTGTGAGCAATTGCTATAGCTGACGTATTATCTTAGTACAAACTCATAGTTTCATTTTGTTTAAAGCCCAAATCTGATAGCACATTTTTAATCCACAAAAGTTCACTTACACCTAGTGCCATGCCTCTGAATTCTGCTTCAGCACTAGATCTTGCTACTAAAGTTGTTTTTTACTCCTCAGAGTTACAAGATTCCCTCCTACAAAAGTAAAGTATCCAGAGGTAGATCTTTTATAATCTTTTGAACCTGCCCAATCTGTATCAGTATACCCTTCTACTATTAAGTTTCCATGATTTGAGAACAAAATTCCTTTTCTAAGAGTGGACTTTAAATATCTCAAAATCCTCTCAACAACATCCATATGAAGCTTTCGTGTGTCATGCATAAATTGACTAACAACATTCACTGCATAGGTAATATCTGGATGTGTATGAGACAAATAAATTAATTTTCCTACCAGCATTTGGTATCTCCCTTTGTCTATGTTTTCTAAATTTAAGCATTGAAAGAGTTTATGATTTTGTTCAATTGGTGTATCAACTGGTTTGCTCCCAAGCAGTCTAGTTTCTAATAGTAAGTCAATAGTATATTTTCTTTGGCATAGAAAGATACCATGTTTTGATCTAGCTACTTTAATACCCAAAAAATATTTGAGATTTCCAAGTTGTTTCATTTCAAATTCAGATGCAAGGTATTGTTGTAAACTGCATGTCATCTACATATATAACCAAAGCTGTAATTCTTACTTTTCCTCTCTTCAAAAATAAGGTGTGGTCAGAGTTACTATCTCTATAGCCAAAACCCTTCATAGACTTGGTAAACCTTCCAAACCATGCTCTTAGGGATTGTTTTAATCCATATAGAGCCTTCTTTAATTTGCAAACCGTCATTCCAATTAAATCTGACATGCTTGGTGGAGAATCCATATAAATTTCTTCTGAAATTTCTCCATGTAGGAAAGCATTTTTCACATCAAATTGTAGGAGAGACCAATCTTGGTTTGCTGCTAGTGACAGAAGTATTCTCACAGTATTGAGCTTGGCTACCGGTGCGAATGTTTCTTGGTAATCTACACCATAAGATTAAGTGTAACATTTAGTCACAAGTCGTGCTTTATACCTCTCAATAGTTCCATCAGCTTTATGCTTAATTGTAAATACCCATTTGCAACCCACAATTTTCTTCCCTCTCGGTAAGGACACAAGATCCCAAGTGTTATTTTCTTCTAAAGTTGCCATCTCATCAACCTTTGCTTTGGTCCATCTAGGATCTGTCAAAGCTTCCTGTATATTACTAGGAATATAAATTGAAGATAATTGAGATACAAATGATGCATATGACTGGGATAACCTGTGAGATGACACATATTTACTAATGGGATATTTAACTTTGGCTTGGAGGTCTGGTTCATATTTAGTTGGAGGTTGACCACGGTTAGAACGGGGTGAAAGATTATACTGGACAGTAATAGACTCAATGTTTGGTGTGTTGGTGGTCTCATGCAGACAAGGATCAATTTCATGATGGGTTTCATCTAAATTAGTATTATCAAAGGTAGGATCAAGAGAAACAATTTCATGATTAGTTTCAAGTACATTAGTATTATCAGAGATAGGATTAGAAGGTACCTCTGAAGACTCAAGCTAAACTTGTGGAGAAGATTGAGCCAATTGGTTAGGATCAGAAGACACTGTATTATCCAAAGGAGAAGTTTCCATATTTAAGATTGGCTCACTTCCTTCATAATGATCCTTACATGATAATTTATCTTTACAGTATAATTTTATATCTAGGATATCAAACATAACATCATGATTACGCACTTCACTTTCATTGTCGCCCTGAAGTGTAGAATCGACATAAAAAAACTATGCTCATTAAATGTCACATCCATAGAGATATAAAATTTCTTGGGTTAAATATGTTTTTGGTCCCTCAAGTTTTAGTGAACTTTGGAATTAGTCCCTCATCAAAACTTTATACCAATTTAGTCCTTCATCTTTCAAAATGCGTGAATTTAGTCCTTTTAACCAAATTTTGTTAAGTTTATCTGACGTTTCAAGCACATTTCAGGATAGTATTTAAGTTAACATTGAAGAAAAAATGTGTCGAACAGTGTAAATAATTTAAATACTATCATAAAATGCGCTTGAAACGTCAGATAAACTTAAAATTTGGTTAAAAGGACTAAATTCACACATTTTGAAAGATGCAGGACTAAATTGGTCAAAAGTTTTGATGAGGGACTAATTCCAAATTTCGCTGAAACTTGAGGGACCAAAAACATATTTAACCCAAATTTCTTTGATGGTGGATGGTAAGCACAATAGCCTTTTTGAGTTGATCCATACCCAACAAAAACACATTTTAAAGCTCGTTCTTCAAGTTTTGTACGTTGATGTGGGTGTAAGTGAACATATGTAACACATCCAAAAATATGAGGCGGTAAAGAGACCATGGAAGGAAGGATACAATGATCAGACAACACATCTAAAGGCTTTCGAAAGTTAAGCACACTAGAAGGTGTTCAATTAGTCAAATAAACTACAGATCTCACAGCCTCACCCCATAAATGAGATGGGACATTACCATCTATCAAAAGTGATCTTGTCACCTCTAATATATGTCTATTTTTCCTCTTAGCCACCCCATTTTGTTGTGGTGAATAAGGACATGTAGTTTGATGTAAGATGTCTTTGGAGTTCATGAACTCGATTAACTCTATCTTAAAATATTCCTCTCCATTGTCTGATCGAATGACCTTAATATGTGTGTTAAATTGACTAACTATCATATGATGAAAAGAACAAAACACGTTACACACATCACTTTTATGTTTAAGCAAATACACCCAAGTTACCCGAGTACAATCATCAAAAAAACTGATAAACCATTTTTTCCCATTATGTGTAAATTGTGGAGCAAGACCCCAAACATCTGTGTGATTAATGAAAAAGGAAAATCTATTTTCTTATTGTTTAAAGGAAACACAACACGATGACTTTTTGCCATTACACAAGTTTCACAAATAAAATCAGAAATATTGCATTTGTGAAATAGTGATGGAAATAATTTTTTTAGATAACCAAAAGAAGGATGTCCCAATCTTTTATTCCATAACCAAATTTCCTTTTTGTTTTTATCTTGTATGTTTCCATTCGCAAGACAAGCCAACGTTCCTTTATGGGTTTGTTATGAGACATTTTCAAGATAATACAGTCCTTCTCTCTCTCTACCACTACCAATCTTCTCCTTGGAATGGATGTTCTGGAAAAAAAAATAGGTTGGGTAAAATAAGGCAACACAAGAATGTGATTTGGTTAACTTGCTGACAGAGAGAAGATTACAGTTCAATGTAGGAACAAATAGGACATCATAAATTGATAAGGAAGGAGAGAGGGATATAGTACCTACACCTTCAATAGGAGATGAGATCCCATTGACATTAATAATAGAAGTTTTAGAACAATTAGGGGAAAATTAATAAATTTATGTGGATCACAAGTCATATGATTAGTAGCACCTGAATCAATTATCCAATCACCACCTCTAATAACACCAAAAAGATTAAGAGGAGAGTTAGATATACCTGACTTGCTCACAAATCCGACAACAGTAGAACTATGACTCTTGGGAGTAGCTTCTTGCATATAGGTAGCAGTGGAAGTCCCAAAATCATATTTCTCCGATTGATTTTTGTCGGAAGGAACCATCAGAAATATTCAAATAAAGAAGCACCGCTTCTTATATTGTAGAGGATGTCGGTGATTGACTTTGATACCATATAGAAAGGATTTAAAGAATAATTCTGATGTATTATTTCAAAGAATAGGGCACCATATATATATATATATATATATATATATATATATATATATATATATATATATATATATATATATA
>Ga0214545_1004285_pt1 | contig 26780 bp, 9 predicted proteins | sample CNSS4metaG_FD_160064 | JGI IMG/M metagenome (GOLD analysis project Ga0214545, IMG submission 160064) | Root nodule microbial communities from cowpea collected in UCLA plant growth center, Los Angeles, California, USA - CNSS4 | ecosystem: Host-associated > Plants > Roots > Nodule | place: USA... | reverse complement strand
AAAAAAGAGTGTCGTGAGAAGCGTGAGCGATGCGAGAGAGGGTGGTGGGTGTCACGTATTATAGCAAAGGGTGTTGCGTTTGCGAAGTTGGAGAAGGAAATAGATAGATAGAGAGAGAGAGAAGAAAAAGAGATGTTTTTGAGAGGGATGAGGAAGGGTTAGAGTACGTTCACGTGCAACGAACGACCGGTGTGTCGCGCGGGTGACCGGTGTTTGTTTTTAAGATTAAAAAGAAGTGAGGGAAGGTTCCAAGTGGGGCCCACTTGTTAGAGTGGTGGTCCAGTTATAACTTCAAATCACTCTCATTTGTAGCTGCCCTCCCAGCTGGATTCTCTGTTAAGCAGAAAAACCTTATTTTATTTATTTTTTCTTTATTTTTACCCTATTATTACAAAATACAGTTTTTCTTTTTCTTTTTTTTTCTGTTTGACTAGCTGTTCGTGTAGTTTGATGTAGTTTGTTTTTCTTTAAATATTACAGGCGAAATATGGTTTGTTTGAATAAAATAAAAAATAAACAACTCAAGCTAAACAGAAACTGTTAAAAAAATATTAATTAGAACAATTAAATTGTTATTATCGTTTTTGCATTTAAATTTTGAACGGTGGTCCCAAACGCAACGTTTAAGGGACAATCCTATTTCCTAACCTTTCCTTTGGCTTCTTGGGATGGACCAGTTTCCTTTGGAGTAATTTTCTTAGAAATATATTTTACCAATGAAATAGTGCCTCTTTTTTTTAGCTACAGATTTCTACGACGGAAATAATTTTCTTGTTTGCTTTTCGCCTTTTGTTTCGTTGGAAAGGGTAGAGGCGTTTTCGCTGCCGGTCAAAATTCTTAAAAGTGTCTACAAATTCTTAAAATAAGATATTCAAAATATCTCCAAATTTTATATCTTATTCAAAATTTATATCTTTTACCTTAACTAGTAGGTTTAATATTTATGTGTAAAATTATCTGTTACTGTTTCTTTTCATTTTATGTGAATTAAAAAAGGCTACGTTATTATTGACAATAACATATACACTACAACGATGTTCTTAATAAATTTTATATTATTATAGTGTGTTTATTCATTTACTAATTGAGATCAAATTTAATATTTTTGTGATACCACATTAAAATTAATTTATTTTTTTGGTATAAATTAATAACAATTACATATTTAACTATAGCATCATTGACTGTTAAAAAACTCCATTTATTATTATTATTTATTATTTACTGATGTCTAAGTTTATGAAATAAAAATTAGAATGTTAAAAATATATTAAAATTTTCTAACGCTAATCATAATCATAAAAGTAATCATGTTACAACGTTAAAATGTTAAAACCGATAATAATTGATAGTTTGTCATGTTACAACGGTAAAATATTAAAATTCATAAGAAAATATTGTTTATAGCCTAGTTATAAAAAACACAATTTTATGAATATGCATAAAAAATTGTTTATAATTTATGTTGAATGAAAATGAAGATATTTTTCACCTTTAAAATAACTCTATTAAAAAACGAGGTAAGGTAATTTTATTCTTAAAACTTCCATAAACTAATCTATAAAATAATCTTTAGAAGATGTTACCTAAGTTAAATTTAGCTATTTTAAGAACATTTGTTACAAAACTTATTTCACTTTTGTGATTAATTATGTTACCTTATTTTTTAATTTATTTTATTTTAACTTTTATTGTAATAAATGTATGTTATAATTTTAACATGTTCTCATAAAAAGGTTTAAGCGTCTGATTGTGCATATTATACGTGCAAATGCATTAAAGGTGTTTAACGAAATTTATAGTAATAATTGTAAGAATTTATAAAATAGTTCGGAAAATAAGTAATTTTCTATAAATAAATTTAATTATTTTAGTATTAAAATATTGTACTATAAAAACAGAAAAATCATTTAATCGTAAAACTTATATATATATATATATATATATATATATATATATATATATATATTGTAATGTAAATGTTAAATTGTAAGATGAGAATTAAATAAAATGATAATACAAAATAATCATCACAATTATTAAGGACATAATGAAAAGGATCATTTTAATTTTAAAACTTTTTATTTAAAGAGTAAAATTCAAAACAAATGTCAGGACTGTCTTTTAAAATACAACTTCATTTTATTTAATAATTAATTGACAGCTGGTTGGTTATTACCATTATTAATTATACTTAATTTTTATTTTAAATTATGTTTAAAGTTAATGCTTGTTAATATTCGAGCCAAAACGTGTAATTCAATGATTAAATGAATTAAATTTATATTATATGAAATTCATTAAAAGTATAATTTGACTAATATATATAATAGTATACCAAACCAAACCAAATTTCTGAATTGTTATATGTTGTTATGAAGAAAAATACGAATTGAAAAAGAAAAATGATTCCTTGAAAAGTGAGGGTTCACTTTAAAGGTGAAGAGTAAGGGTAGTTGAAGTATGTCGTAAGAGGTGAAACTATTCTTTATTACATTACGAAAGACCTAATAATAGATTGCTATCCTTTTATTTCATGATTTTGTCTTTTCCGCTAACTCCAATCATAGCTTCCCTTCACTTATATTTTTTTTTTCTCCTACATTGTTAAAAATTATTAGAACGCAAAAATATTTTCTTATTGCATTTCTCTGTCGTATAACAATGATTGAGATTTAGAATTAGAGTTGAACATCGAAAATTTAATCATAGCACTTAGAAAATGTCATTACAGTTTTATTCTAAATATATATTTGTTTAATATGTAAAAATAATATGAAATTAAGATTTACAACTGAAATTGAAATTTGAAATGTTAATTATGACAATGAAAACATGTGCAGTGACTTATCACATTGAAAATGTGTTTTAGTGAAGTAAAACATCATTTCCTATAATATGTTTCACTTTTCACGAAATCTTTATTCTCTCACCTCCTAATCCGTGGAATGCTTTTAATAGACTGCATCGATATATTATATTCTAATTATAGTATAATTAAAATCAGTACTTATCGATTTGAAACTAATATGCTTCGAAATAAAATTCTTGAATTTCGTCTTCTATTGTTACTATTATAATTTTGATAAATAAAAATCAAAGTCTCACCTTAATCATAAGTAATGTAAAAAATAATTAACTAAAATAATTTCCATTTTTTTTTTATAAAATTGAGTAATGACAGTTTTCATCGTATAATTTATACTTTTTTAAAATTGAATTAAGCTTAAATTATTTGCCTAGATAAAATGGAATTATACTTAAATTACTTTTTTAATATGATGTAAGATTTTTCCTTAGATTCACTCACTCTTGTATTCTTATGCTAAGCTTAATGGTGTTAGATGTGAAGATTTATTAAGAAAAACCAAAAAGTTCTTAAAATTCGCTAGAAGGAGGGCTTGAACCTCCGACCTTGTGGTTAACAGCCACACGCTCTAACCAACTGAGCTATTCCAGCTTTTATGTTATTAAAGTAGTTTATCAGGTATAAATCTCTTATATCTCTTTGTGAAAAATATAAAATAGAAAGTGTATTGCTCTTACTCTCTTAGAACTAGGGATGACAATTCGTGGAGGGTTGGCCCGCAGGTCCGCACAAAAGAACGCGGAATAGGCTGGGATGTTGAATCCACTGGCCCGTAATGGCCTGTCCCGTATAGACCCGGAGCTCGCGCAGGCTGGCCCGCTGACCTGCTTACAAAATTATACGTTATCATTTTTTTTAGTTCTCACATCATTCATCACGTTGTTTCTTTAAGTTCCTTTTATTATTATTATTATTATTATTATTATTATTATTATTATTATTATTATTATTATTATTATTATTATGTTTATGTATAATCATTGTATATAAGATAATGATTTTAGTTATTGAATATGGAATATCTTTTTATAGATTTTTAGATACATGTCTTGTAAGGTGACATGTTGATATTGTACTTTAGATATAATGTTCGTTGTTATTTTTCTGATCTTTGATTAGGTAAACTAATTGGAATTATTTCAATAGAAAATGAATATCAATTATTATGAAAAAAAAAATATTTTGCTAAACAAAAAAAAAAATATTTCGCTTATCACAAATGCAGATCAGTCCGCGAACCCGCAGACCAACCCATGAGACAAGACAGGTCAAAAAAAATAAATTCGATATTAAACTGCGGGGCAAACTAACCCGACCCGCATTTAACGGACCAAAACGCGAGATAGACCAAAACGAGCCGAGCTGACTCGCTTTGCCGTCTTATTAAGAACATTGATTGTTTAAGCGTAGTTTTAGAAAAATAACAATACGACCGAAAACAACTTTAATGGTGTTAACTAAACTAAAATGCAATAAACTTATAAGTAAAGTAATTAATTTCATAAAAAAGTTTTATGTGATGTTGAAATGGTTCAAATTTATTGAAAATAATGAAATAAAAACCAAGATAATGCCCTAAGATAATACAAGAAATTAGAAATCTATCAGGATGGCTAAAAGCGTTCTTTTGTTGTTTTTAATACACTCGTATGTAATTTTTTATTACAAAAAAGAAAAAATTTATTGCAAGTCTCTTAAATAAATAGACATTCTATAGTAGATTTCATTAATTTTAACAAAGAAGGAAAATATTAAAAATGAAACATACAAAGAGTGTGTTTTTATCCATATTTTGTGTAATTATGTATGAAAGTGAGATTACTAATCATCATGATTATGAGTACGCAAGTGTGTTGACTCGTGTAAGTACTCTATAATGTGAATATAATAATACGAGTTTCTACTTTTTCGGTGTCACCAATGAATTAGGTGATAATATAATGTGTATTCTCGATTTGATGCTGAATTTTCATAATGAAATGACATGTCTTGAGTTGAGTGCATAACTTTTAATGAAATTCTTTACAATGATATTTAGAACAAAAGATATGAAAGTTTGTTTTTTCCTTTAACAATAATTAGTTTAAATGTAAGAAACTAATCTTTAAATTTTAAATCATTTTATACATAATTGTAAGTAGGGATGAGAATGCAGTCGGTCCGGCCCATAATCATTTTATATTTAGGTCTGACCCATACTTGGTATGCAAAATGTGTGTTGGGCTGGCCCATCCCGCGTTTTCAACGTGAGTTGAAAATTTTGGTTTGCCTTGCATATGTGTGGGCTTGCGAGTTCGCGGACCAGTTTGCCTTTTTTTTTAATTATTTTTAAAAAATCTTATGATAAAACTTTAAATATTCAACAATTGGGAAATTTTAACAAGTTCACAAAATTATCAAAGAGTTTGGAAAGTTGGATGATAAATTGATAATTCAACATTTTCATCATATTCATATTTGTATTTTGACATACACGATGTATTATTCAAATGTCATGCGAGTTTCTATGAGGCAGACTCTTGTAGGCTAGCGGACTCAACATCCTCGTCTGCCCAATATTTTTTTGATGGGCCTGCAGATCGGCATGTCGGGCCAAGTCCATACTGTCACCCCTAATTTTAAGGAATGAAATTTAATATTAATTTAACTTTATACAACTAAATTGTAAAATAATGTTTACACTCACATTTAGCTGTAATTGATAAAATTTTCAACATGCATTTCTCGTCTTAAAGCATATACATATTGAACCTGATATGGGATAATAATATTAGTTACGTAACAATTCATTAATAAGAGATACAATAAATCTGGTTAAAATAAATTTGATACAATTATGATAATTGAAGTGAACTTTAAACTTAATTTAATCCTATAAAAACATAAAAACAGTTTGTAAAGATAAATTTATGTTACCCATATGGTATACATTTATTTTATTTCTAGTTCGTGTGAGATCTTCAATACATAAATTATTTTTAATTTATTAATAAGTTGATTTTATCTATTTTTTAAAATACTTAAGAAAAAGTCGTAGAAATTTCTTATTATTTTGGTTAAGTCAAATGACAAAAGTTAGATAGCTATAGCGTGTTGTGTGGTTCCACCTTCCCCTCGTTTTAGCAACACGAGTGACTTAATACATCATTCTTAATATATACCCTTTCTTCAGCCTAAAACGTGATGTTTTGTATTTTTCAACTTCTTTTCTATCATATTCTACGCCTTTAATAAGTAACAAATACTATTAAGTTGTAATTTTATAACTTCTAAAACAATGCATTTTTCTATCACCAAATAATTAAATTACTTATTATTATTATTATTATTATTATTATTATTATAAGATAGATAGTTTTATCATGCAAAAATAACTTTCAAAATAATTCGTATACCAGAAAGCTATTCAATCATGCCAGAGACAAGGACACAAAATAGAGAAATATAAATTATGAAAAAGAAATAAAACATAGTTCTGTAAAAAAGTATTATATAAAAAAGTAAATTAACAGTACATTTTTTAATATATATTTCAATACTTAATTATTAGCTCAAATCTACTAAATCACAAAAAAAAATATTAAGAATTTTTTTTAATCAAAGTCACAGTTTTTTCTTTTGCTTTTGAATAATTTTTTTTAAAAAAATATTAAAAGATACCCATGTTTAAAAAAGTATGACATTTTCAGTGGATAAAAAGAATATATGAGAGGATGTTGGTGGAAACAGTGACATGCAATGATTGGAGGATGTAAACAACACTGATCGGAAGGTGGTAGTAGTCACAACACGCCACCTCCAATTAAATGCTTAAATCACTTATTCAACCACTGAAATACAACCTTCATTTGTTAATTATGTATATGTAGACTTTGGTTTTCGTGTAATTTTCTAATTCGTTTCTGCATGATTTTTTTTATATATATTTTTTTAATTCTTCAGCTAGCATTCTTAACATGGTTCACAGAACCTTTCTCTAGTTCGCATTTCCCACTGCAGAACAAGTAGTTTTTGTTTCAGTGTTATACAACGTGACTCCATTTGGTTGCTTGTGTATGAACTTTCTTAATAAATAATCTCTAATGATGCAATTTGTTAAGGTGTAGTTTGTGTTCTACAGAAAAAGTAGTTTAAGTAATTGCCTTTAAAGTCACTCTTACAGGCAGGAACAAAATCATTGACATTCCTTGGTAAGTTTTATCAGAGAAAAGGATCGATGAATATAAAAGATTTAAATTTTAATTGGTTTTTTTTTTTTTTCTATCTACCATTCTCCTCACACCTCATGTTCCTCCTAAATCTAGTTGGCAATGGCAACTCCTATATAATGTACACATTATTGATAGCTGATTCCACACCAATGATTAGTGAGAACATGAATGTTGTTACAGTTGCAGAAGTAATCAAGTTCTGTTGTTTGGTAACTCTGATTTGGCTTTTTGAACTTTGGAACAAAACTATGCTCTTTTTCATACCAAATTAGCTATTCAGAAAGTTACACAAGGTTCATAACTACATATAAATTGCAGAAGGAGATACAATATACACACACACTGACACACACAATAGAACTTATATGGTCTTGGGATTCTTATTGATATAAACATATTCTAGATCTGAAAAGCTTAAAGCCTGCTCGTGATGTTGATGTTTCTGACTTTAGGTGATTTGGTAGTTGTGTCTTTAGGCAAAAGTATAGTGAGGACACCATTTTCAACCTGTGCTTTAATCTGATCCACCTTCACATTTTCTGGCAATTCAATTTCCCTTGAGAAACCACCATTCCCAGTGCCTCTCTCAGCAACATGCCAAACACTGTCCTTTTCCTTTGCTTGAGCCTCCTCTCTCCCACCTTCCCCTTTGATGTGTAGAACATTTCCATCCTCAATTTCCACCTTTATGTCATCCTTGCTGAATCCTATCCACACACATACCCACCATAAAAACTCAAAATCAATTCAATACCACTCAAGTCAAACCCTAAAAAAAGATTCCCTTTTTACCACTACATACAGCACCTCCACCCATGATTCCAATGGATCATTGAATGTGAAGAAACAGTTAAAGATTGCAATTACGTGCAACTGAAAACAATTAGATGCAATTCTCCATATACATTTTCTAATATTCTAATTGGAACTAGAGATTCAATTCCATAATACACATAACAAAAGTTTACACTAAAATTGAAAAACAACACTCGAATAGTTTTATATCGAACATTATTTTCATAACAATCTGATAACGGTACCTGGAACGTTAATTTTTAAGATGTGTGCATTAGGTGATTCGAGCCAGTCCAAGAGGGCCATGGAGCCTGACCATTCTCTGAAAATTGGAGGGTGACTCCAGAAGAAGCGTCTGAGAGGGTACCCAAAGATAGTGTCAGCCATTGTTGATTACACCAGTGCAAAGAGAAATGTAGCAGAAAAAGGGAAAAACACGATGAATGATATGGTTCTTGCAATTTCTGTGATGAACTATGAAATTATTATATATTTTATGTGTTTATGATAGGAGTTGTCGCGGACACTCCAGAATGTTCTTTGATCTTGAGTCGTGTTCAATCAAATTATCTATTGTTCTGGGTTCTTCCCCAATAGCGAAGTGGAAAGTGATTCACTGCAACTGGGTTTCCATAAGAGCCCATTTTGTTTGGGCCAGCAGGTTTTTCAGTTTCTGTTTAGTCTACTCGATTGGGCTGGGCATGGAGTTCGGCGTCGGAAATGGAAAAGCTATTGGGCTTGTAATTTAACAAAACAAGTTAATTCGCTCCTCCGAATTCTAGATACGTATTATGATTATGGTTAACACTCATAACAACTTTAAATACATGTTTACTTTGAAATGAAAATTCATATACAAATTTTGTTTCCATGATTAAAAAATAATTTGAACATAATTTTTATTTTAAACTTGTATATTTTAGAACATTGTGGAAAGGTTGCTTAGTGTTTTGGGTGTAGGGGCCAAGCACTAACTTTCAACACTCAAATTACCCTTTAGTCCTTTTGTCCGATGTTCTCCTCGGCTAGCTTGCTCGATTCTTTCTCCTGTTCAAAGTCTTTTTCTCCTTCCGCTCGGCTGATCAGGTGATCGGGATACCTGTCTAAAAGGGTCCGATGCTTAAGTCAGTTCAAGTCCGATCGGGAGATAACAATAAATGTGGTAATAAATGCGAGTTAAAAAATCTTTATCAACCTACCTTGGGCCTCTATTTATATTATAGTATTTGGTATGGGCTGTGATTAGATTTCTTAATCATGACCCAATTACTTTTTAAACTTGATTACTGACTTATATTATATTAATTTACTTTTTACTTACTGATCCAGATTTTGGTGTGACTGCCTGACCGAAGGGCAGTGCGTCTTGTCGGTTGTCCTCATGAGTGAGGGTCTCTATAGAAGTGGAGACAAAGTGCAATTAGAAATGAACGCAGGGAGTTTTTGGTCGTGAGCTCCCTTAAATCACTAGGGAGAAATTGTCACATCAACGTCCCAAGGAAAGGTCTACCTGTAGCGGCGCGGCCTGCGGCTGCTTGTCCGTGGTCCGCTTGACCAATGGTCCAACGAGGTAGCCGATTTAGCATGTTCAGAGCTGAGACTTCATCCGGAGAATGCGGAGAGTGTTTGGTCGCGAACTACCTTAAAGCACTTCAGAGAGATTGTTACATCAACGTCCTAAGGAAAGGTCTGCCTGTAGCGGGCACCCTACGACCGCTTGTCCTTGATCCGCCTAACCGATGGTCCGACAGTGGTCATTTAGTACACTTAATTTAAGATTCCACTAAAAACTGGTAGTGCTTAATTATTTGGAGGTTCTCGTAATTTGGAACTGATCAGTGGGGTTGAAATTAAACTATCTTTTAGGCGTATGATACTTTATTGTATGATGTATATACGTAGATGGACATGGTTGTGTTTCCTTAATCTCTAAGAGATGGATTCCGTGGAAATAATGAAGGAGAAAAGTGTTTGCGTTGTGATCCTTTTGATGCATTATATATGATATTAAAATGGATTTTGATAGATTATCTTCACTAACTTTATATGTTATCCTTTTTGGATATTCTTTTGCCAGAGAACTTAGTTTGAATGATGTATACAACGAAGATGAAAAACCAAAACTATGGTACAACACTTTAAAGAAACAAAAGAATAATATATTAATTTTTTTTTCTTTACAAGCATTGGACAATTGACAACACAACTTTGTAAAGTGGAGAAGAAAGTAGGTGCAATCTCTTACGTTCTTTCCTCTTGTATTTAAAATTCCAAATACTATTATTTTTTTCATATGGTATCATCCTCAAGGTTCAAAGTGCTCTTTCGAAGTCAATTTTAAATTTAAAAGTAAGTAAAATAACTAAAGAGAAAAAAAGGAGAAAGCAAAAGTAAACCAATACATAAGAGTAATGATAGGTTCAAATGCCAATTTGAGTTCCAAACTGGATTTAAATTTATTTACCTGCATGAGAAAGAAGGAATCATGTTAGTATATATTGCTGAATCCACATATTCTCTTTTCAATATGACAGATAAAAAAAATAATATAATATAATATATATTACTAACCCTGTTTTCCACAGATTTTGGTCATGAAAGCAAGGAAAATAATAAGTATAGCCAATCCTGCTAATGATCCAATAATTATAGCAAATGTCTTTACACCTCCATGACCTGATTCACCTGCATTACACCAAACATCTTATTTTATCTTTTTCTTTCGTAACAAAAACTATTCTCAATTTACCTAAAGAAAATAAAACACTTCTTAAAATGTTTTATTCGATGAAAAAAAATTCTTAAGATGTTTCAGGGATGATTGGTTACTCAGGTTCTATTTTATCGTTTTTTATTATACCCATTTCCTGGGTTTAAATATTTGTAAGGAAATACTATTAAAAAATTTCTATATCTTCTGCACAAATATTTGAAAACAAGAAACAAATTAAAAACAATACATTTAATGTTAATGTAATTATAAAGTAGAAATAAAACATACGTAAGTGTCTCTTCAATTACTCGTTTGGTTATTACATTTATATAATTTTTACCTTTTAGTTCCTATACCTAGATACATAGAATCCACTTCAATCTTTACACGTTGTTTGAAGCTGTCTTGGTCTTTATGCTCTAAAATAGTTCAAACTAACATGAATTAAAATGTTAACATGTTAAAATAGAAAAAAGAAAGTATTAAAGTTGTGTAAATATAGAAATGAGTAATTAAACACTTCTTAAAACTTTGATTGTTACAATTTGTGATAGAAAATTACAAATTTTTTACATCCAATCGAATTGGTGAACACACATAATCAAACTTCTCTCATGAAAGTTCAGAACTTGAAACCCATGAGAGGTAGTAAGAGAAGAACAAGCATGCGATCATGATGATGGGCCTTACCGTGGGCCTTGGACTCACCGTGGGCCCCGCCGGTGGAGTACCGCGCATAACACTTCCCCAAGAACATGTCCCCGTAATCCGCCGTGCCGCAGTCGCCCTTCAGCCGCGAGATGGCCTCCGCCACGCAGTCCTGGCACTCGCCGTAGCTCAGGTCGCCGGTGCACTGCGCCATGCCGCGGACCCCGCCTGAGCCGCCAACCCTGAAGTTCCCTCCCGTGGCAGAGAGCCCGGCAAGCACGGCGTCGCGGCTCCCCATGGCGTCGGGGTTGTACCCCACCGAGGGCCCGCACTTCTTCAGCACAACCGTCTTGTCCTGTGCGCCGAGGAACGTGGCGTTGTCGTACTTCACGAAGCAGCCGTCGAGCTGCACCGCGCCGCCGCACGTGCCACGGCAGATATCGCCGGTGCGCGTGACGGCGCGCGCCACGCAGGCGGCGCAGTCCGGCATGGCGAGGTCGCCGCGGCACTGGTAGAGGCCGGTCACCGCGTCCTGCTGCGTGGACCCCACCACCGTGAAGTTGTTATAAGACGAGTACGTGGCCGAGTTCACCAGCGAGGTGAGTAGCGAGTCCAGGTTCGACTGGTACGGCGAGTTTGGGGTGTACAGTTGCTGCGTGCACCCGCTGTAGAGAAACGCGCTTGGGCTGGAACACTCCGAAAGCTTGGGGAACAACAGGGTGACGCAGAAAAACACAGCCACTGTGATTACTCTGTTTGAGATGCCCCTTTTGGTCATTTTCATTTCTCGGAGATGTTGACGTATGTTAACTCTATAATATGGCTCTGAATGTTTAGGGCACGTATGTGTATATATATGCATGTGAATGATTATATCATTATATGAAATGAACAAGTGTTTTTGGTGCAATTACTATTTCTTCAAATGAATATGAAGATTTTGAGCAATGGAGAAGGATCCACCTGTGAGTTTTCACATTGAGTTGCTTTAAATAAGAAAAATCCACTAGGGAAGAAAAAAGGTTCTCTTTGATTATTTTACAGCCTGTGGGGTCTTTAAACTCTTTTCTTCTTTCTTAGGCTAGTTGATTATCTATCATCATGCTTTTCTTTTTGGTTCATATAATTCAAACAAAAGTGGCAACTTTAGTTTCTTTCTTTTGCTAAGAAAAATAATTTTAAATTATGACAATGTTAAAAGTGATCTGGATTTATACAGAAATTTATTGTTATGGGCGCATTTTAAATTGTTGGAGATGATAACTTAATAGAAGAAACATTGCTAACTACACTGAGTACTGAAAAATCTAAGTAAAAGTTGGAGAGAGCGACACTTAGTCAACAATATACACTGAACAGTATAAAGTAAGAAATGTAGTAATTGAGGGCGCAGAACACATATAAGTAGTTTCTGCTTAATTCAATCTAGTGTTTTGAAACCACATTAATTAGTAAACGCAATTAAGTTTGGTGCTGGTTTCAATCAATGGTTTTCTATATAAATTTTGCAGAAACATATATGTATCGATTGCACTACTTTGTGTTGGCTACTTTAAAGTCACTTTCCACCTAATCAAACAAGTCCCTTTTAAAGGTATGAGTCGTTTCAAGTTCAAACTAAATGATGTTTTAACAATTTGCTTTTGTTGTTTCTGTCAAATTCTGTATAGCTTGTATTGGCTTCTAGAAAAACCCTAATGTGACATTTACTACACTTGTTATTCTATTTTATGGTAAGAAGTGTAGTGGGTCTTCATTGTGTAGCAATGATTTGCGAATATATTATTTTATGGGTCTATGGATTAATCGCGAAGTAAAGCTAGAACACTGATAAAAGAAAGGGCTAAGACACTTTCCTTTCGCACACTGCACCATCACCTTTTCCTATTGAAGACAGTAAAGGACAACTATGACATCGCACTACCCTCCTCAATCTCATCATCACTTTAGCAAGGTTTAGAAATACTTCATATATATATATATATATATATATATATATATATATATATATACACACACAGATGCATGCTAAATCGTTTTTGTACAAGAATTTTTAATAGCTAGTAGAGTTCATCTCAAAGAGAATGGAACAACATTACAAGCTGATGCTGTGACATGTAGATTGAGCTAGTTATACAAGTTTTCTGATATAATATACCTGGCTGTTTAAACTCTTAATTGCTTAGTTCATAAACACATGCTACTATCAAGTGTCAGTGAGATTTTTTAATCTAATATGCTAATTAACTTGCTTTTTCTTTTTTACAATTCTATTTTATATTGTTAAGTAATCTATTAAAATACATAGAGATAATATTAATTTGCAGACTTTAATGTTATTAGAATATTTATAAAACTTTTTTATTGTGAATGATAGGGTGCAGGAAGAATTTTGTTAGTGTGCAGGAAGCAATTGCCTTCCCTTAATCAGCTATTGGCCCAATATAAACACCCCTTCAAGCCCAATATGGCGCTTGTGGCAAGTGTTTTTTCTTGGGCATTGTGTTGTTGAACTATGAGCCCAACATAGCGCTTGGACCACTTTTTACATTTAAGAGGCTTCTCTGTTGTTTTCAGGTTGGCACTTTCCCTGAAGCTCATAGTAGGCTGGTTCCCATTACTAATCTTGGTCTTCATTAAAATTTCTCTTGTTAAAGACCAAAATAAATAAATGAATTTTCTTATGTTGACCAAAAATTTGAAATTATTTTCCTCTTCAACTTTCCCCTTTTCAATTTCACCAAAGGAGTTCCACTAATGACAAGGACTGGGTCAACCAATTCCACACGTATTCCTTTATGCATCAAAGGTGCATCTCAATTCATACATCAAAGTGGTTGAAGCACCAAAAATGTTACTTCCAAATTCCAATCTTAGCTTCTAGTTGATTGAACAAAATAATGTAAATAAACAATAGGAATAAAGAAAGAGCTTTATCTTCACTTTGCTCTTCATTAAAAGGTACAATTTCCTTTCTTGATCAAAATGCTTTATCCCTTTTTACCATATATAGCCACATACACTCATTTATAGTGCAATAATTTCAATACATCACTATTATTCATACTTCTTTTTTCTGCAATACTTTTATCTACTCATCTTTCTTTATCAATCATCTTATTTTATTTTTTCACAAGATAGTTCTATTATAAAAATGAGTAAATTTATAGTATATGACAGTTTAGAATTTATAGAAGTTTAAAATAATTTATAGTACTACTATTTGCTTGGTATGATTTATTGTTATTACAAGAAGTTCAGCCAAGTTTCTGACATGTTATCAACTGTTGCTTGAGACAAAAAACCAAATAGTTTATTGAACAATGGATTTTGAGGAGTATCACTATATATACAGATGCAGTGAATTCTCACCTTTTTTTTCACATTTTGAGATACGAAGTACTGTATTTTAATGGGGGAATTGACAACTTCTAAGTTGTGTACACCTTTACTATTGTTATTGTAATCATATAGTGTATTTTCTTTTTCTCTCTAATTCCATGGGATTGTACTATTCCTTAGTTCATTTGGTCGAAGAAAATCTAAAAGGGTATGCATATCCTTGTTTACAAGTCAGAATTGGCATCTCCTATGCAGTGTATAGAACCTACTATTTGTCTCACACGACCAAGTTTCCGAGCCATGAGACGGTTTACTAGTCTCTCTAGAGCTTCTTTCATCCACCAGTGTTGACAAACTTCCCTTGCATCAGAAACGCTCATCTACACCCCAAAGGAAATTTTCAAACACTTTCTTAGTTCGTGATCATTAGAATGAAAGAAAAATAATCATTCAAACACTATCTATCACACTGATCATTTAGAAGAAGCAACTAAGAAAAATTCAAACACTGCCCTCAGTATTCCATTTTTATTATCACCTACCCATATTCTTTGACGAAAATTCTGCTCAGGCCAGAACTCCAATTGCTCCTGGACAAGTAGAGGGAACATGTAGCCCTCATAAAATGTATCATGAGTCTTGCTCTTGAAACTCCACTTACCCAATTTGCCCTGCACCAATCAAATCAAACTTTCATCTCAACTTAAAACAAGTTTTATTGGTAATTAGTTAAGTTGCATTAACAATGATTTGTGATTTTATAGTTATCAAACTTCTGTCATTTTATCGAACAGCCTGACCTCAACAGTGCCTCGAACCCCTGCTTCCTCTATGGTTTCTCTCAAAGCTGCCTCCTTTTTCGATTCGTCCAATTCCCAACCTCCCTGTTGATTGGTCAAACGGATAGCACAAAATGGGGTGAATAAAAATGTTGACAAATCAAAATATATCCCATTTGGGAGATGAATTTCATTGACTAATACCTTAGGAAATAGCATGCCTTTGCCTTTCTGAGAAGTGATGACCAAAACTTCTAAATCTTCTGGTCCCTCCAACGAAGTTTGATCCACAATTTTATATCTGTAGGGTATGCATCTGCACACATGTGGCCATCGAATTGAAGGCGAAAACAGAAATGTTCAGTCACAATTGAAATGAAACTCAATAGAGGCACAAGGACTTGCATGAACGAAACATAAAATCGAATAGTAAAAGCAACGATGGGATTAGAAAGACGAGACAAACCCCACGACTTGGCGACGACCTTTTCTGTAGCGTTGTAACTCTCTACCTGTACGAGAAACCAATGCAACAACGTTGTTGTCTTGGGAAACCAAAGCCACCATTTTTGTAAGAATCGGAAAAAGGGAGAGAGAAAGAAAGGTTAGAAGTTGAGAGAGGAAGAGAACATGCAAGTTGTGATGTGTTGTGTTGTGTTCATTAGTTGGATAGGATAACAAAGAGAGGGTCCTATTAATAATGGAATGGTAACGTTAGAGGCTATGCCTTTTTCTACCAAGTGGAAACAAATTACTTTTTCTTTTTTATTTCATTTTATGAAACAAGTGTCCAATTTCATAAAATAAAGCTACATTTACCTTTAATTACAAATCACAATGTATTAAAACTTACATTAATTGCTATTTATGACATGGTCTTAAATACTTCTTAAATTGCCAACTCAAATTTTAATACTTTTTCACTAGAGTTAAACCTTATTAAAAACATACAATTAATAGATATAAATATTTATCGAAAAAAACTTTAAAGAGATGTGAAAAAGACAAATACATTATTTACATTTTCTTTATTGATCATGAAAAATAAAGAAAAGTGTGTTTGTATAACTTTAAAAACATTTTGTCAATAATAAAGAATGACTTTACAAATGTAATTTCTTTTTAGAAAAAGAAATTTTATTTCATACCGATAACTATCGTTTAACAACTATTTAGAATAAAATGGTCATGATAGAAATACAATTTTTATTTGTAAATAGGAAAAAGTTTATAATAAAAGATCATATCAAGTGTTTTTTAAATGTCAAAATATTATTGTCTTTATAAAAATAAAATCATAAATAGATAATATTCATATTCGTATGATTTTAATATCTATCTGAAATCTACCCAATCAAGTATTTTAATCATTTACGTTTCGAATTATATTTAGACCTTTCTATGTCCTCGTAACACTTTTGTTGCATTTAGCAACAGTCGAAAACTATTCTACTGTTTATTTCAATTTCTTAATTAATTAAATTAATAAAAAAATTTGCACCAATCACATATACCACAAATTTAATATCAAAACAAAAAAATTAGACACGTAGACGCAATTTCCTATATTTTGAGACAAAATGCATGCACCTTTTTGTGGTTTGTTATTTTAAATGGAATAATTTTAAACACTTTTATAACATATATTTTACTTAGTAGGAAGTGACGTATAGTGGGAGGGAATTTTGTGGATTGGTGCGAACACAGTGCTATATATTTGCGTGAGAATCATGTTATTTATTTTGTTGTGCTGCTTAGTTTAGATTGTTTTTTTTTAGAAAAAAGAAATAGTGGAATTGATCATTTAATTTTAATAAATTCAATTAAATTCAGAATGTATTAGTTGGATTGAGTTATATACACATTTACGTTAATGTTTTCTTTTAGTATTTACTATAGTTGTATACATTTTTAACTCTTATACATTTACTTTTCACAACATAATTTCTTAGTTGTTAAAATTAGGGTTTTACCCTAATTTTGATACGATAAATAATGGAAGTATACTAAATAGGTGTCATGATATTAACTCGTAATGGAAAGTATTTAGAGATTCTTAAAAGGCAATTAATCAATGCTTTAATAACAAAGATTTAAATATTCAAGTTATACACGAAGACAATTACTACGTAGGGTAATTCCTCTAATTTTTTTTAGTTGAAAATTTGTAAAGTTTAACCTATTAAGTTTTAAATGATATAGAAATTAACTATTTATCAAGAGATAAGGGTATAAAAAACATTTCTTAAGTTTTTTTTTTTATAAATAATAATCAATAATAAAATTAAAGAATGTTTCTACCATAAAGTGTTGACAGTGTCCAAAGATAAAAATACACAAAGTTTTGAAATCTTGACGTTCCCTAAAACTAATATTACAAAAATAAAATATTCTCGTTTAACAAAATCGGTAATCTTTTTAAATTCAAGACAATACAAATATTATTTATATTTGAAAATAGATTTTAAATTTAATTTAACTCCATAAAATTTGTTTGTAAGCTGAGATTTATATCTATTTATATATATAAAAGTATTTTATCTTTAATTGATGTGAAATTTATTGTTAACTTGTTTCAGATCTAAAAAATAAATATTTTGAAAATATCATTACTTTTTATTATGCTAAGAAAAATGTGAATTTTCTTTGTAAAAGACCTAAATATAACTTCATTAGGAGAATAAAGCAAAAATCATCGTTTTTAGCTTTCATTTAAATTTAAAAGTAACTTTTTGCTAAAACAATCGAGTGTTCCTACAGAGAAATCAATAGATAAAATATGTGATATAACAAAGATGAGAATACAAAAAACATGTTTACTATATATCGACACTAACACTAATATTGTTTATCCATAGTGTTTTATAAATTTCAATAACTTCACAAGCGATTAGATACAAATTTTTAGATATAAACATTAACCAGAATATGTGAAATTTACCTTTTGGTATTTTATTTCTAATTCATCTCCAAACTTTTAATCACTAACTTAATTCTAAGTTTTATTTGGTTATGAATTGAATTTCGTTATTGTTACTTTTTTTGAACCTTTTGCCTTCAAAGTTTATTTCATCAGATTCCGTGGTTGTAATAATTAGAACATGTTCTTGGATTTAATAGCAGACAAAAAAAATCTAATGACTTTGTCACTAATGAGCTCATCATACATGATGCAATGACTGAGTCATTTTTTTTTTTTCCTTATACACTTGTGATTAATTTTACATTTAAGGAGACTTAAAGCTGACACATTAATTTTTTTTTTGTGTGTGAAACATTGAAAGAATATTAATGTTAACATCTTATGTAGAAATTTGACAAAAAAAAAATCATCTTTTTTAGTAAACGTGACTTTTAAAGAAATATTGGTTCCTCTAACCAGCCATTTTGCATGGATGGTGGGTGTGATTAACATTTTCAATTAAAAGTAATCTTTTAACCTAATAAAAAAATTTAACTTTTTTTATAAAAAAAGTTGTTTGTAATTTGTTTCAAAACAACTGAAAATGCATAAATATTTTCTTTCTGAAAAGTAAGTTGGTTTTATAAATATGAAAATTTTTAATACAAGATCATTTTTACAATTTTTTTCCAGCTTCATGCATAGTATTTTTCTAATATAAAAATTAGGTTTTGTTGCACCAAATAAAATTAACTTATTTTTCATCTTATTTATTTTAGTATTTCATATTAACAAACAAGGCAATTAATTTAGACATTGAATATTTGGTTAATGGAATATTAGTATTTGTTTATCATCAACAAACAATATATTAAGGATTGGTAGAAGGGTATAGAATAGTCTTGGCCAACACAATCCAAAAGGAACATCTCATAAAAAGAATTGGCTTGCAACATTGTTACACTTTTCATCCATTATATATAACACCCCTTCAACCAAATAAGATTTGTGAGAAATCAACAATACATGGCTAAAGATTTGTCTTCCATAACACAAACATGACATAATATATTATCATTGGTCATAAATACATTTATTCTTTTATATATATGTCGGAAGTTATGAACAAATCTCCGCATAAAATATGTAACCTTTAGAGAAACATGACTACTACATTTTTTATTTTATTTTTTACAAATTTTCTTGTTTTTTTTTCTCCCTTCCACAACCACTTATCTTCTACATTTTACTTTATATTAATCTCATAAATTTTTGTGATTAACTTGTGCAATAAGGACTTTTGCCAGTCAAATATTTTCATTCTCCACATAAGTTCTTATTTGTATTCCTTACCAATTTTATGGTTTATTATAGTGTAGAATATGTTGTAGCTAATTTCAAAACAATGATTTTAGTTCAGTAATCGAATTGAAACTCGATTTCAATTTCATCTTTTAATTGTGATAAATCAGGTTGTTTTATAAATACTAAATTTTGAAATTTAAAAATTGTTAAAACTACTTACGTATACTGCTATTATTATTAATATATCAAATGAAAATAATAATAATAAAGTAACTGAACTAGTTTATGGATTTTGACTTTAAATAGACAGTGTAAAATTGAATTGCGGCTCCTCAAAGTTCCCACGGATGCCACGTGATAAAAACGTCAATACTGACTCAGCTTGACAGCTGTGTATATCATTTTTATAACTTCGAAGTAAACAACCTTTTAAAAGTTTAAAATACATAAAAAATGTTATATACTTATGATAAAATATTAACATTATTACTGATTTTTTTTTAATTTTTTTTATTGTAATAATTATTTTAGTTTTAAAAAATAATTAAATAAAAAAATGAGTTAAAAAAATAAAATTAGTAAAATAATTATTTTAATTTAAAAATTATGTAAAAAATAAAATGAAAAGAAGAGAAAATCCTATATAATAATAATAATAATATTTTTGATGTATCTAGTTAACCTTAAAGACAACAACAGATAGCAAAAAAGATAAAATAAAATATTTGCACTATTTTTTCTTTGATTGAAATTTTATGATGATTTTGGAATATAAAATTATTTTAGCCTCTCAAATTTTATATATAAAGAATTAGATATAATTTTTTCCAACTTTGCTGAAGTAAAATGTTTTTTCCGAAAAACCAAAATCAGAAATTTTTTAAATTTTAGAGACTAAAAATAATTAAATCTTGATTTTTTAGTGAAGATATTATTTTAATCACAAAAATGATTTCACAATAAAAATTGGCTAATTCTAAAAACGGAAAAAGTTAGCTAAAAATTGAAAAGGCTGAAATTGCACACATGCTAAATTAAAAGACCTAAAAAAATAATCCTAAACTCAATCAAATGAGCAGTCTCTGACCTTATCTTATAATTTATTTAGTTTTTTGAAAACTATACAATTTAAATTATGATTTGCTTTCTAAAAAATATATTATAGAATCGTACGGAAAAGGTTTTCAGTTTTCGTTGTTCTCTTATTAACATACATGACGATATGAACTTTATATACAGCATCTTTGTTACTTCATAACTGAAAACAATTATCTGATTACTTTTTTTTTACGCATTGTGTGTTGATAGTTTACAAATGTGAATTGTATCAAACTTTTGATTTAAAAAAAATGAAAACCTAACATGATCTTAAGCTTTGAACTAACTATTATTTTTTTTATTGTACTTAAGGCATTATTATGCTTCTTGTTACATCATACGATTTGTATAATAATCACTTAAAGAAAAGTCACATTACTTAACAATTTACATTGGTGTTGTTCAGTTTTGGTGGGGGGAAAGTCAGCTTTTGCAAAGTTAATTAAATTAATTATGGTTGATTAATATCTGTATCAAGGGGGTAAGAATTTAATACGTATATGGTGATGTAAATGTTGGAAGGAGAATACTCAATACTCAACATCTCTCACTCATTACATTTAATAACAAATAATTCCTAATTAATATCAAAATTAACAACAACAAAAAAGTTCTTCCTAGTTACCTACCATACACGTGTTGTAGAAATGCAACAGTGACGATAATATTAAAAAGTTGATAGCTTATCTTTCAATAAGAAGAAAGTCGAAGACGAAATATTTGTGTTTGAATATACCTACGTATTATTTTAGACACGAATATTGATAATATATCTTTTTTTTTAATTTTATTATATATAGCATATTATTTATTATGTTTCTTTTTTCTTCTTCTCTTTTCTTTATCTGACAAAAATATCTGAAAATATTTACTCTTTAGTCTCATACAATCAGATGAATGTTATAATTAAAAATATGTTTTGGTTTCATTTCATTATTAATGTCTTCAAATTTAAAAGTAGTTTAAATAGAAAATAAAGTAACAATGAAGGTGGGCGCATGACATGGGTGGATGAAGATGCAAACATAGTTTTTCCATTTGATTGAGCCGACTCAGACCATTTCCAATGTGAGATATATACAGTTCAATATATATATATATATATATTCCAAAACTATGTCAAATTAGCAAGGTTTGTGTTCTCTTTTCAAAGGTCAGACAACTATATTATTGCTTTTATAGAACAAAGAGGGTCACATAGGGATTTGTGTTATATAAATATGTATATAGTGTATATTTATTTATTAATTTTCTTAATATTCCGTCAGAGAAATACAAAATGAAATGATCGAGTTTTCAACCTTATAAGGGCATAGGTGAACGAGTAACTTTTTCTACAGAATAACAGATTTTTTTTTATCTCAATTTTATTATTTTTTAAGTATTTATTAATTTTGATTCTTTAACTTATACGGATCATTTATCAGGTTAATGTTCATGATGTGTGTAAGGTCCACTTTATTTCTTACCTTTATTTTAAAGGCTGCTCCAAACGGTTGGGTCTAAGGGTTGGCCCAAAAAGGGAAAAGGAGACCCTAAGTCTGCCCCTCACACTTCCATTTCTTTTACTCTTCAGATTTTTGCAGCCGTCAAACTCCCTCTTTTTTCGCAACAGGAAGCTCTGCTAGCTAGGGTTTGATCCCAGCTCATGGGCAAGACAGCTCTAAACTCAACTCTGCTCCATGTAAGTTAATCTCGAGCTCGTGCTTCTCACTCTCTAGGTATCCTTTCTTTTGTTGATCACAGTAGGGACTTTGTAGTAATCTCGTTCCTAATCTGCTCCCCTTCGTTTTTAGCCCCTTGGCCTACTCTTAGGATTATGGTGCTCTTTGTGTGCGTGTTTCGAATGATTGTTTGTTTTGCCTCCATTCCATGATTGTATGACTTGACTATTGTGGTTAATCGTTTGTGAACCTGTTTAAACCGTGTTTGGGGTCGAACACTTGTCTGTTGTGTGAATGAACAGTGGCGGGCACTGGTTTTCTCGCCCAAGCGAGCATGCCTCGCCTAGGCGAGACTAGTAGGGGGCTCACCCAAAAAACTTCTGCATGAATGGTTGCTCAGGCGACTTGGCTTCATTTTGAGCAAGGTGCAATCTCGCTTAGGCGAGACGTCGCAGAACCCATTGTTCCCTTGTCGCGCCCTCACCTAGGCATGATGGGACTCGCCTGAGCGAGAGGGTCCCTCTCGCCTGAGCGAACCCTGTTAGCTTGAACGAGGCTGCGGGCAGGTTTTGATGTAATTATTGAATGGTTCATTGATGTGTGGCTTACTTGTCGGATCTAAATGCTTTACTAGAAGAGTTGCGTGATGACACCATGATTAATATATGAGTTTGAGATGGAAATGACATGTTATTTATTGGGTATGAATTGGAAAGCATGAGTTGTATGATTTGTTGTCTATACATGATACTAATGTTATGGGAAATTCTTGATTGGTGGGTGGAACATGTATAAAGTATGGGTAGGGCATAATTCCATGACTCTTGTAGTGAGAGATCTTGGTGGCGCCTCATCTGTTGGACGTAGTCCCATGGACCCCCTTAAAGGGAGTTCCTGGTGGTGCCTCAACAAAAGGACGTAATTCCACGGGGGGTCGTGGTGGTGCCTCAAGGCCAGGACGTAATTCCACGGAGGCCACGTGGTGATGCCTCTTGCAAGGGTGTAATTCCGCGAAGGCCTCGTGGTGACGCCTCACTGTTAGGACGTAATTCCACTACTTGGTGGTGGTGCCTCAGTTACGTATCTGAATAGTCAAATCTTGGGGTCTCATATGTTTTGATAGCTCTGGTGTGATGTTTGTTATTTATGCTTGCCTTTGAGATTACATGTGGACTGTTATAATATGAGATTCCTTTACACTAGCTTACCCTTTTGCTTGCTTGTATGTTGTGTGTGGTCTTCTCTATTGCAATGATCATCAATTTTATTGATGTGAGCAGATGTGAGGACCCTTGGCAGTGGTATGGATAATAGGGATGCTGCAGCTTGATGGATTGGATGAGTATTGGACCCACTGTGGGGCCCATCACTGAAGGATTTTATTAGCTATGTTTCTCTTGTCCGCACAAGACCTAGTATAGTTATTTGCTTTTCTAGTGTACTTTATTTAGGCCGTGTGGAGCCTCCTTTATGTAATCTGGAAAATGCTTGGCGTACTGTATGCCTGCATATTCCAAACTCCGTACTCTCTGATTATTCATGTATGTGACATTTTATCAATTTGAGGTTATCCAGTTTTTGGGATGTTACATTTATGGTATCAGAGCGGTCGACCCTTAGGATCTATGGTCTAGTGTGCCTGCTTAGCTACCGTTGTAACTTGTGTGTTGCTAGCTAAGCTCTCAGCTAATCAAGTCTAACTCTTGTTTTTCCTATGTGCTAGTGACATGACACCTCAGCGTAGGAACTCTCAGCCTTCTCAGGATGACGCACCAGACATCGCCAGGGCGATAGAAGCGATGGTGGCTGCTATGGCACAACAGAGTACTGTAATGATGCAACAACATGAAGCATCAATGCAGCGACAAGCGGCATCACTTGAGCAGTAGCAGTTGGTCATGCAGCAGATGGAAGCTGCTAGGGTGGCTGCTGAGGACGCTCACCGTCAACACATGGAGGCCCTCCGTCAGTTGGAGGAAAACAGGACCACTGCCCCTGTCCACGGTCCTGAGCCAAGACCTCTCCATCGGGAATGGAGTTTGGAAGACTTTCTGAAGCACCACCCGACTAAGTAAATGGGAAGACCAGTCCAGATGTCGCAGATCAGTGGTTGAAGGACATTAAGAGGATTTTTGATGCTAAGATGTGCCCCGAGGATAGTAGATTGGCCTTTGCGGTGTACATGCTCACGGGTGAGGCTGAGCACTGGTGGATCAGTATGAAGTCCATCATGGAAGAGAGGCAGGAACTAGTTACTTGGGAGGTCTTTAGGAGAAATTTTCTCTCTGAGTACTTCCCTGACAACGTCAAATATGCTAAAGAGGTGGAGTTTTTGCAGTTGACTCAAGGAAGCAAATTTGTGGCTGAGTATGCGGAAAAGTTCAAGCATCTCAATCGTTTCTACACCATGCCATTGGATGAAGAGTGGCGATGCAGGAAATTCTAGAACAGCCTCCGTGGAGACCTTCGACTGATGGTGGCCCCACTATCCATCAAGGACTTTGCGGCCTTGGTGGAGAAGGTTAGGGTTATGGAGAAGATGAAAGTGGAAGTAGAAACTCAGCACCCACACCAACAGAGAGTGGGAGGACCATCTGGGTCCAGGCATAGGCACGAGGAGAGGAGGAAACCCTATACTGGGCCTCATTCCCAGTCTTAGGGGTCTAGGGAATCCTCTTCTCAGTAGGGCAGGATTCAGTGCTACCAGTGTGGGGGACCGCACAAGAGGAATGTTTGCCCTCAACTCGCAGGCTTCAAGAGGTGCAACAATTGTGGCAAGGAAGGCCATTTCGGCATAGATTGCCCCACAGCGACGCGTACCCCAGTTCCAGCCCTTGTGAGAGAGTGAAAACTAAATTGTAACCTCTTATGATTAATTTGTAATTCTTTAAGGGAAAGAAAATTTTCACAGTTACATATTAATTAGAGATAAAATCAATTTAGAATATATAAGTAGGTGTAAAATTCATCTTACAAGTAAGTTTTGTGAGATTGAGTTAAATTTAAAGTTAATTTCTTAACATGGTATTAAAGTCATTGTTAGAGTCACCACAACATTTTGTAGTTTAGACCACACTAAATTATACAACGGCTAAATAAATTTGGCCAAAACATATAATAAACAACATTTTTATAAATGTTGTATAAATATCATGAAAGTCCATGATTATATAACTGTTGCTTCAAACTTAGTGGGCAAAACCAGTAAAAATGTGGTCTAAAATTATAGATGATGTCTAAAATCAACCTGAAAAACTATTGTCTATTGTGAGGATTTTAAGTAATAATTTTAAAAGTATTGTCGTACTAAAAACCATTATTTATTATCTATAGCTACACTCACCTATACCACGCCTAAAAAGTTGTAGTCTAATCTTTAGCTCACGATTTTTATAATTTAGATCACAATTTTATGTCATTGTCTAAAATAATTTTTGTTGTAGTGAGTCTATCTTGAGAATTTGGTTGTCTGTTGAATATATTATTACATCCGTTATCCGACCATCCATTAATGTCAAGTTCCATTATTGAGATGTATATATCTCAACGTGAGGGATGTATTGGAAGTCTCATATCGACTAAAAGTAAGACCAGTTTAAAGTATGTAAATATGTGCAAACCTCACCTTACAAATCGAGTTAGACTTATTCTCACTAAAAACTTGTTTCAAGTTTGAAAGTTTAAATTATAGTTCATTAATAATTTAAATAGACCACATTAACTTATTTTATTTTATCCGTTCCTTCTTTTATTGTCCTTAGTTATTGCTTTGTTTCAGACAATTTTGTATTATATTTGTTAGAGAACTTGGTTTAAATCTATAAACATTTGAAGTAGAAAGGCTTCTTATGAGCCATTATTAATATGATAGTTTTTATTGGTTTAGTTGATTAGAAAATGACTTTCAAGATTGTGGTCGTATATACTTCTTTGGAGTTAAAGAGATCTATAGTGGAAATAATTGTTTTTCCTAAATTATTGTTCGGCCATGATAAATTAAAAATGTTTTAAAAATGTGGCCATAACAAAGAATTGATAGACATAGTGTGTATTTTCTAAAGTAATGGGGGTTTTCAATAAATCTTATTCAAAAGTTGCATAATGTTTACATCCTTAAATGACAGGTTTTTAAAGAGTCTTTGAATATTTATATTTCGAGAACAAAATTGTTGTTCTTTAGGATAATGTTAAAATTTCAACTCAAAACTCCAAGTTTCTTTCTGAATTTCTTTTTTTATTTTCTTGTTTCTTTTCCATATTTTCCACATACGCATTTCTTTTCTCTCTTTATCATTTTTTTATCAGCCATACAAAATATATAAAATAATGGATACATAGCTTAAGAAAGATCTAAAACAAAATAAAGAAAAAAGAAGAGGATAACTTCAAAAACCTTATTTAGAGATAAAGTTAGAACAACACATACAGACTTTCACAAAAAAAAAAAAAAAAGC
>Ga0214545_1004280_pt1 | contig 26795 bp, 30 predicted proteins | sample CNSS4metaG_FD_160064 | JGI IMG/M metagenome (GOLD analysis project Ga0214545, IMG submission 160064) | Root nodule microbial communities from cowpea collected in UCLA plant growth center, Los Angeles, California, USA - CNSS4 | ecosystem: Host-associated > Plants > Roots > Nodule | place: USA... | reverse complement strand
CAAGGAGAGTGTGATATGCCACTTGGCACCATCTAGACTCATCTACTACATCACATGGTCTATAATCAAGCTTCTTCTCCAAGCTACATTTGCATTTCATCTTTGTTGCATTTTCTTTTCATTTGGCTGGCCATGTGCCTATAAATAGAGCCACTCAAATATTGTAATGGTTACTCTTGAATTGCTAATAGATGCTAGTGTTTGAGATCACTCCACACTTCTATTAATTTGAGAGCACACATGGCTAACCTTCTCCTTCATCTCCTCTAGCCACCTTCCATACCATAGCTCCACTTCTACTCTTCATCTTCACCAAATTCTCCATTTCCGAGAGCAACCTTTCTCTAATTCTCCAAATTTCGCTGCACTTCATCTTCTCCTCAACATTCTCCATGGATTTCCTCCCTCTCCTACTACAAGGACATCCATCAAGAGTGACGTGAATAATTGGGTTATGTGATTGGTGGTTTTCCTTGGTTTGTATGGGTTGCATGGTATGGAGTTTAAGTGGTGATTTTAGGATATTTAATTGAGTGTGATGTTATGTCTGTGTTTGAATGAATGTCATTCGTTCGGTTCGTTGCTTGAATGTATTGTTTGGTAAGTTGATGGGATTTTATTGTGGAACTGTATTTTCCATGCATGATGTGATGGTATGTATTTCTATTGGCAATATGTAATTCTTATGTGTTGCATGTTAGGAGTGTTTTGCCTTGCTCGAGAGCTCTTGGTGGAATTAAATGTTGTGTGAGGTTTTCCGTATCTAGGAACCCAGTGAAGACTCTTTCACTTGTGTGAAGTAGTGGAAATGAGTCCTCTTTCGCCTGTGTGAAGTAGTGGTAGAGGATTGGTTCGAGTGTTGTACCTTCTCGCCTGTGTGAAGTAGTGGGGAGGGGAAAGATGTTTCACCTTATTTGGGCTCGTTGCGAGTATAGTGTCCGATGTGCGATGAATCAACGTTTTTACTTATAATTCCTTGAGGAATAAGGGAGACAGTCTGGCTAAGATAGTGAGACACATTGAACCATCTGTTCTAGGAAGCTAGATGTTGTTGTGGGGTGAGAGGCCGCAGGAAACCAAAACTTGATTATGATCACTATGGTTGAATATTTTAGATGAATGTGATGTTATGTTTGGTTTGGTATGATTGGTTGGATTTTGGGATCGTGTGTTCAAACCAAGGATTGATTTTGATCATAATGCTTTAGTGTTATTTGAGTGCGATGTTGAGTATTATTGGACGTGTTTTATTTACGAAATTCTTTTATATATCATTATTTATGGTTAGCTTACCCCTATTTGTTTGTTTGTGTGTTTGTTACCTTTGCGATGATCATATAACGTGTGTGTTATACGGGAGGCAGATGTTTCTGACTCAAAGTAGACTGCGGAGAGGATGGAATGAACTCGGGGGGGATTATTATTTATTTAGTTGATTTCAATCAAATAGTGAAGACTATGAAAATTTCTTTTGCTTTCTAGTATTTAATTGGAACTTTGTTTTTTTTATTATTACTATTTCAATGGAAGTATTGGATTTCCTATTTTACATTTAAGTTTTAAGTCTCTTTTAAGTGTCTTTTTATGATATAATTGTTTTACTTTCAAACAAAAAGAGTAATGATAGCTTCTGGTGCCATCCTAAATTTGGGATGTTACACCTACTCCTACCATGATTCCTATAACCTCCTTGTGCCTATCGTTATTCGCCAATATTGATATTATCCGAATAATTAAACATTTTATTTTATAGCCAATATATATAATTATTTCTTTAGAATTATAATTTGACACTAATTTAGAATAAAAAAACTTAAATTTAGATTAAAAACCTTATAAATAATTAAAATATATTAACTACATAAAAATAATTTTAACATTTACACACAAAAATGATTTAAAAAATAAAATATAAATACTTGTATTTCATTTGTATTTCATTTTATGAAAACTATTTTGATAAAAGTGTATTTTATTTGAAAAATTAAATTTCGATATAAAAACTTATATAATTTACTCAAAGTAAATTAAAAATACTGTAAAAACAATATAATTTAAATATGAGTGTCACTTTTTTTTTAGATTTCAGCATATCCGAATAAAAACAATAAAATTATATCTATTATTTATCCACATATAAAAATTTACTATGAAGATAAAAAATACAAATCAAGAAAAAAAAACCACATGAAAACCATAATAAGAATTTATCAATGTCACTTGTGACATTTGTAAGACTGATGAAAAACTTTGAGTGATTTAAGTTGTTATTTATCTAATTTATTTAAGGCTTAAATATTCATTTTGTCGCTATTTTTGTCAAAATTATTCAATTTGGTTCTTATTTTCGTTGTGTGGTCATCTTGGTCCTCATTTTTGTAAAATTGCATTCAATCAAGTCCTTTTAGCAAATGGTGTTCAAAATTTTAATGATATAGTGACAACGTGGAACTGTTTAGGGGACGTGGCAGTCTTTTGCAGCGACGTTTCTCAAAATCCTAAATGAGAGTTAATTGAGAAGACGAAAAAAGTGACGCAAGATGGCGAAGAGAGCACCACACCATAAGAGCCACTAGAGCACAATGGCTTTAATAGGAGTAAAGTGCAATGTGAGAGTGAGGAGAGACTGTCATACGCGAGTGAGAGTGAATGCAGCATGAGCAATAGGTTGTGCAATGAGAGTGAAAGAAAGGAAGGAAGAAGAAAATAAAAGATATTGTGCCGAATAAAGAGTAATCATCATAGTTTCTATACTTTAATTAAAAATAATAGGGTTAAAGATGATTTTGTCCTTAAACTTGAATATGAAATAGGAATTCGTCCCTCTCTCAAACTTTGATATATTTTGATCCCCAAACAAAAAATACATAAATTGATATAGTCCTTTTAACCCAACAACATTAACTTTTTCATGTGTTAAACGAAGTTCGATATTGGCATTTGAGCTTAGACATGATAAATTCTGTAGATAGATCAAATGCCAACCTAGAATATCATTTAACACGTAAAGAAGAGTTAACATTATTGGGTTACAAAGACTATTTCCATTAATTTTTAAAGTTTGGGAACCAAAATGTATCAAAGTTTGGGACAGAGACAAATTCAAGTTCTGCGTCTAAGTTTTAGTTTTAAAAACATGTTTACCTAAAAATAATATAATAAACTTTTATTTTATTAAGTATTTGTCACCACTCTCACCTACTATGGTAGTTCTAGTGATAATTGGCACAATAACTCTCATCATACTTACATTTGTGTCACCATTTCTCTTATTATGGCGGTTGAATTATAATTTCCATAATAAGTTATCATAAACTCCAATTTTTACACTAGTGATAAAAGATTTAGTGTATGCTCCTTGTAAAAGATATTCTTTATTATATTATTTCAACAGTTTTAAGTTTTATTTCTATCAAAATTATATTTAGTGTAAAATTTTAAAACCTAAAATTTTAATTTTTAAATTAGATAGGTAAATTTTATTAAAATATAATGAAAGTGAATATTTCAAAATAATAGAAAAAGTTTTACTTTCGTAAATACGATTAAGAATAGTTTTATTTATTACAAATATAAGAGAGGAATATTAATTAAAAATTATAGATAATTTTATTGTCTTTCTATTTAAATGATTAAAAATGTCAATGTTTGTTTTAAAACTACATGAAAGAGTATCATGTACCTAGTTTTGGTAAGTGAGATTTTTTTTAGGGAAACATATTAAATGAATAATATCAAATTCATAATTCAAAATCTAATTATTTAATCTATGTAATGTTAATTTTAATTAATCAAATGCTACAAACATGATAAAAAGGACAAAAGATCGTACATGTCTTTTTATTTAATTTTAGACGTTACGAATAGTTTCTTAACTTAATACTGATTTCAATAAAAAAAATCCTTTAACATAAAATAGTGCTCTAAGAATAGGAACTACGTAAAGGAAAACACCTTTATATTGCAACCATTACTACGATCTCAATTTCGTAGTCATTTGGAAGGTTCAAGTAACACGTACAGTAGCATAAAATGTGGTTAACAAACTTTTGGTTCCAAATACACCACATGTTGATATATATATGCGGATGTTTATCGGGGCAGTGGTCATGGTCCTCTCCAAATTTTTAAATTATATATATATATATATAATATTAAAATTTTATTGAATTTTTTAAATTATAGATAATATATTTTAGGAATTGATGAAAATTAAATGGTGTATTTTTTTTTCTTTTATAAAGCACAATATTTAATGTTAATAGATAATAAAGAATAAAAATATTTAGGTTTAATTTTTCATTTGGTTCCTGTTTTTGTTAAAAAATTGACAGTAGGATTATATTAATCACATCAACAAAGCAAATCATTCATATTAAGATTTTCAATTTTAATGAAAGAATCATCTACTCGTTTCAAGAAATTTAAGTAAAAGACCAAATTACATTAGTTTTTCAAAAATTTGGGACCAAATTAGATGACCAATTTAACATTGTTAAACGGAAATATAAATCAAAAGAGTACTTAAACCAAATATTTATTAATATAATTTTTATTTTCCTTCTTATTTTCTTTTTAGTTTTTTCACAAATTGTAATAATCTCTCATCTCATATATTTTCTTTTTGTATTTTAAGAAAAAAAAGTTAGACACAAAATTATTTTTCCTTTCATTTCTCATTTATCCTCTTCCTTTTTTGTCTCTTGTCTCACTTGATAATGAAAACATTATTTTTTATCTTATTACCTTTTTGTTTATTCATTTTTTATGAATATATAAAAAAATGTGTAACGTCCCAATTAATTAATGAGCATAATTAAAAGAAAGCTTCACATGATTATAATATAACAGCGCAGTTCTAGAGTTTTAAACATGAGACCGTACGACTAAGGCACACTGCGGTGCCACCAAAGTTAAAAGAGCATCATAAACAGTCTGATGGGAACACAAGCATAAGCAAAGACTGGCAAAAACATAAGCCGTAGCCCTCAAGATATTCTAAGAAAACTACGTTGCAGAGTCGCCTCTTCCCTGATGACCACGATCATCCCTCGCATCTGCTCCCATCAATAAATTGATGATCATCGCAAAGATAGAAACACGACATACAAAACAACCAACAAGAAAAGGGTAAGCTAGAGCTACTCAACATTTATATCATACAATTAAATATACTTTCACCATCCGATATTAATACAACACCCAAGCATGTTAAGACTTTTCAATCAAGACACTACGACTCGACTTGACTCATCCGGATACGTATAACTTGGTCAGATTCAGCGGATGCCCGCAGTTGTGGGGGATACCTCTGCTCACCCCCGAGCTATGTGTTACAAGTGTTACAATGAATCAATTTCCCTCACCACAAGGTTAGCCCTTAATGAATTTCAGGTCTCCTGCTACTCTCACCACAGGAGTCAGTCCGCTCTAGGTGAGACTAACTGACCCCTTAGAGCGTCAGGATGCAACCTTACCTTGAATCCTTACTTAGTTATACAGATGGGGCACCACCATGGTCACCCACTAATAGGGGCCTTGGAATTACGTCCCGACCACTAAAGCGCGATCCTGAAAGTCTCACCTAGAGACTCCAAGGAATTACGCACTAACACAGACCAACTTATATAAACAGCCAAGAATTTTCACATACATCACACATGAAATATCATGCCAACACCCATAACCAACTCCTTAATTTTCATACGTTGAATCCTGACCAACTCACTATTCCTAACCATGAGTAAAGTGTTTCTCCTCATAACATAACCATGCCACTAGTTTACCATTCATCAAGATTTATTGTTACTCATACCAAACTTGTCACTTCAATTTCATGAATCATCACATACAATTATCATGTTCACGTCACGTCAAAACTCATAACTCACAACTCATACACCATACCTTTATACAAGCCATCCATTTCATAAATTTAAAGATAAAACTCATACAAGCATGTTGTTCACTTTTTAAAATCCAAGAAACATCAAGACCAACCCATTTCTTGCCCAGCATCTCGCTCAGGCAGAAAGGTCTCGCCCAGGCGAGGAGGACCCTCGCTCAAGCAAGCTCCCTTCGCTTAGGCGAGAGCTCGACTTCCAGCATGAGAACCCTATGCGCGTTCTCGCTTAGGCGAGACCCTTCGCGAAGAAATACTTAGGCGAGCCCCTGTAACTCTCGCCTAGGCGAGACAGGTTTGCCTGGGCGAGTCTATCAGACTCTGCCACTGTTCCTCTCTGCCATTAGCACAATTTCATACCCAAGCAACAAATCAATTCAAACCATGCACTCACAGTCACATATAAGCACGAAAATCACGGAATAACATCAAAACAACCATTTTTGTACCAAACAATAGGGTTCTAGCTTCCCTTACCTGGAAATATGCTAGCAAAACGACCCGACACACCCTCGATATAGAACGCACAAGCACAACAGCTCTAGGAACGAACGGAGGAGCTGAAAAGATAGAGGGACAACAGCACGATATGGGTCACTCGGAACTCTAGCTGGAAAAGAACGAAATGAACAATAAAGACGAGTATGGGCTAGCCACAGTATTTACACGGAGAAGGAAACAACTTCGAACCAACTTGAAGACGGCAGGAACCTAACCCTAGCAGAGCGTATTTTTGGCGCACGGGGAAAAGATGACGGCTACGTTTCTGAAAGTGAAAGGAAGTGTGGAATTAGGGCAACACTAGAGGCTTTTATCTTATGGGCCGACCTTTAGGCCCATTGCTGTAGGGCAGCCCTTAAAAGGAACCAGAATAAAAAGGGGGCCTTACAAAATGTATCATGTATTTTTTTCATAATTGATTTTTAATTGTGACTTACCATAATATATTTTTCTTTTAATAATTATGTGCCTCAATTTTTTATTAAATTATGATAAATTGTTTTTCAATATTATGTACAAAAAATATATATTGATAAAAAATAAAAGAATAAATTCATTATTAAAAAGTGATAAAAAAGGAAACTATTGATGAAAACAAGATAGCTTATATTTCTTCACATATTTTGAAACATTATAATCAAATTGTTTAGTAGAGAAGCAATTTTTTAAAGCATTATACTAATGACGAAATATAATGATCTCAAAATTATATTATTTTGGCCCCTCCGACATTTTTAGTCAAGATCCGCCACTATATATATTAGGCAAATCCTGTCACGTATATGTGTCCTATACTTTAAGATACTTTATCGATACTTATTAATGAAGTATCTAATTTATAAAGTCATAGTACATTACAAGAGTATTTTTGAATAAAGACAAATTTTAGTGACAACAAATATTTAGTCATTATACCATGACCAATTTAGGTACCAATTTAAAATAGTTCCAAACCATTATAATTGATCTCTAATTTGAAAATTAAAATAGTTTTTATTATGAATTGGTTTCTAAATTAGTTACTAACATTATCTACCCATGTTTTGACTACTAAAATAATTGGTTTCTAAATTGTCCACTAACATTAGCTATTGATAATGATATATTTATTATATTTCACATATCTATAACATATCATATCCTATTATTTTCAAAATAAACATATCGACGTATCGAATACATGTCGTATCTGATACACGTATCATATTCGTGCTTCATAGGTTTGTTAACTTGATACTGATTTCAATAAAAAAATCCTTTAACTTAAAATAGTGCTTTAAGAATAAGAACTACATAAAGGAAAACACCATTATGTTACAACCATTACTACAATCTCAATTACGTAGTCATTTGGAAGGTTCAAGTTTAATTAACATGTACATTAGCATAAAATGCGGCTAACAAAGTTTTGGTTCCCAAAATACACCACATGTTGATATTGTAACGTCCCAATTAAATGGATAATATCAATTTAAACAAAACACCACATATAAAATAATATCCAGAGAGTGCGGGAAAAAGGTAAGGAGGCACACAATACCCCAACCATGTTCATACAAAAGAGAGGAGGCACTACACTGCCTAACCTAATTAAAATAAATCAACAAAACACAAGTTCTCGTACATAAAGATAAATCTAGACAATAAAACTTCTTCAGCTGAGGGCTCCCTAGTGAGCCCCATACCCGTCCATAACCATCAAGCCGTAGCATCCTCATTGCCATTACCACCGCCACGGGTTCTCGTATCTGCTCACATCAATAGAATTGATGATCATTGCAAAGGAGGAAAACCACACACAACCATACAAACAAGCGAAAGGGTAAGCTAGTGCACAAAATTCATACATCATAATAATCATCATTCAATCATATAATCAAGCATAATTGACGGAAAACTCTCACATAATACACCAAACCCTTTCAAAACTACAAGACTTAACTATCCGGATACGCATAATTAGGCACCACCACAAGACAGTGGAATTAAGTCCTAGCAGTGAGGCATCACCACGAGGCCTTCGCGAAATTACACTCTTATCAGAGGCACCACCACGTGGCCTACGTGGAATTACGTCCTCGCCTTGAGGCACCACCACGGTACTCGTGTGGAATTACGTCCTTAACTCGAGGCACCACCGTGAACTCCTCTTTAGAAGGGTCCACGAAATTATTTCCATTAGATGAGGCACCACCATGAGCTCTCACTACAAGAGTCATGGAATTACGCCCTACTCACACATTGAACATGTTTCACCAACCAATCAGAAGTCCCCATAATACTAACATCATGTATAACAACCCCATCATGCAACTCAGGCTTTCCAATTCATATAACACACAACAACATACCATTTCTACCGCAACCTCATATATCAATCATGGCATCATCCCTCAACCCACGTAGTAAAGCATTTAGATCAAATAGGCAATCAAACATCAGTGCACCATTCAACAATAGTACCAAACTCACCCCACAGTCTCGCTCAGGCTAACAGGTCCCGCTCAGGCGAGGGGGGTCCTCTCGCTCAAGCGAAACCGTTCTCGCCAAGGCGAGATCGCGAAAGGGGAAAAGCGGACTCTACGAGGTCTCGCTCAGGCGAGTCCCTTCTCGCCTAGGCGAGACCACCCCTCGCTCAAAAATAAAAACCTCTCGTCTAAGCGAGAGATCGAGCAGCAGGTCCTGGGCGAGCCTCTGCTAATCTCGCCACTGTTCTTTCGAGTGACAGCCACCCACACGCACCCATACAATCCAACATGCAACTTCAACCGATTAAATTCACACACAGACCGTTCAATCATCATAGACTCATCAAACAAGCAGATTCTACCGAAAATGTGGTGAGGTCTAGCTTCCCTAACTTGGAAGGAGCTAGCAAAAAACTTTGACAGCTAAGCCCACCACTGCAGCAGCCCCGCGAGCAGATTGAAGAGCTGGAGATAGTGGCACAGAAGGGAGATTAGGTTTACTACGGTGAACCCCAACATAGAACACAAAAATAACTTAGATAGGGTTTAAGGTCATGGAACAAACTTACGTGCAGGAGCAACGGGGTTGAACTAACTTGAATGGAACGGAGGGCCAAACCCTAGCGGAGACGGCAGCAGCAACTCAAGGGTGTGTGGAAATCTGTTTTACGCAAAAGTGCCAGAATTAGGGTTTTGGACAGCTTTAGGTCATTTTTTCCCTTATTGGGCCAACCCTCAAGCCCAAAGGTTAGGGGCAGCCTAAAGAAGAAGGGCAACACGAAAAAGTGGGCCTTACATTCTCCCCAACAAGAAAATTTTTGACCTCGAAAATGAAACTTACCAGGTAAACAAATGTGGATGCGATTTTCTCATGTCCTCCTCTAACTCCCAAGTCGAGTCACCCGTCCTCCGATCCCAGATGGCTTTAACAAGATTGACGACCTTTCCTCGGCGTTCCTCAACCTTGCTATCCTCTAAAGCGATGGGTGGTACTTCCACAGTAAGATCCTTTCTGATCTGTATATCCTTAGCTTCCAATACATGGGCTGGATCGAACACATATTTCCTCAGCTGTGACACATGAAACACTGGATGGAGGTTTGCCAACTGAGGGGGTAAAGCTATCTCATAAGCCACCGGCCCAATCCTCCTCATGATCTGATATAGGCCAAGGAATTTGGGAGAAAGTTTCCTCGAGCGGAGAGCCCTTCCCACACCAGTGGTTCGGGTCACCCTCAACAACACATGATCGCCAGCTGCGAACTCCAAGGGTCTCCTCATACGATCTACATAGGCCTTCTGCCTACTCTGAGAGGCTTGCATTCTGCTCCTCACCATCCTCACCTTCTCAGTGGTCTGCTCTAACAATTCTGGTCCTAGTACCAATAGAGGGGAGTCCTACACCTTCTACCATAAAGAGCCTCGTATGGCGCCATGCCAATGCTCGCATGAAAGCTGTTGTTGTAGGTAAACTCGATCAAGGGCAACACCTCATCCTAAGCCCCTAGGTGATCCAATATACACGTCTGCAACAAGTCCTCAAGTGACTGGATGGTCCTCTCTGATTGGCCGTTAGTCTGGGATGGTAGGCCAAGCTTGTAAGACCCAAGAAATTTAAATAATTAATTAAATAATTATTTAATAAATGTGGGTAGTAGGAGCCTTTGAGGGATTTAATGTGAATTGCTATGACGTGGAAAAGTACTAGTTCAAGTGGTTGAGAGTACTTAAATGTGTGAGAGGACTTGGGTTCAAGTCTTATATATGCCATTTGTGTGTTATTTAATTATTATTGTTTTTAATAATATGCTAGAGTATGCTGAGTGATAAACTGCCGCCAGACACATGCATTTTGCCTATTTTTTCTGGGTTCCTAATAGGAACCGCCTGGCGGTGAGCTTAGTGCCGCCAGGCGACGTAAACCCCGCCACCCAGTTTTCTGGGTTGATCATGAACTGCCTGGCGGTGAAGAACACCCGCCAGGTGATGCTTTTCATTTTGATTCGATTTTCGGGTTCTGCATGTTCTGGGTTGCTTTGGTTCGGTGGAAAAGGAATTTTAACAACATTTGGACAAAAAGGAAGGGATTAATTGTGAAAAGTCATGGTTGTGCGAAGGAATCAAATGAGATTGGCTATGAATGAATGTTAGGGTGGAAGAATTGGGGTTTTCAGAAATTGTATAACAAATTGCGTAATAAACTACAAACTTATTGGATGAATTGTGATCCTAAACCTTTGAGTGGTGGGTATTGAGTCGAAACTGAAGGAAATCGGATGGTTGGGATGGTTGAGGTTCGTAGGCGCAAGGGAAGGGTTGCTGGGTTCCTGGAACTGCAGGAACCGCCTGGCGGCACCGAATTAGCCGCTAGGCGCCACACCAGAGGTGCGTGGTGTGTTGATTCACGAAAAACGCTGTTTTTCGTACTTTTCGCGCAACAGTAACCGCCGGGCGATAGTTTAGTCCCGCCGAGCGCCAATCGTTTGATTTTGGGCGCTAGGCGCCACCAATATTTCTGGTTCGCACAGTTTTTGTAAAATTGCATTTCCTGGTTCGTTAACCGTCCGATTTAGGTGAAATTTTGACAGGTGGTTCATAACATGTGGTTATTCAGTTTGAACGGTGGAGATTGGATTTGGAGATCAGTAGCTAGAGATATACATTACTTAATATTGCTGATTTTAGAGTTTGTAAAATACATGAATAAGCCCTTGATTAGTTCAAGTAACTTCTAATGAAGCATAATTGGGTTATGTGGTAAGTCTCTATCAATTTGAATGTTCCTTTGGGTTAGTCACATGTGGAGAATTGGTTTGGTGAAGGCATGTGTCAATATTAAATTGCATCGGTGCATAAGATCATGTGCTTAAAATTGTTAGAGTGTCGCTGCTTATATTTTGTTTGAGCATGCTTGGGATGGTCTATACAACTGGGGGATGAATGCATATGTGAGATCCTATAAGGCCTAGAACATTATAGATGGCAATGCTTTTCATTAGGGGTACTCTAGAATGAAAGCAAATGAGAGAAACCTGTGTGAAGTGTGCTTGAACCTGAACTAAAACCAGTAATGTGCAAGTACTGGTGTAGCGACTGACGGTACGTGTCCCCCGCTAGGCAATCTAGAAGCGGCAGCGCCTAGCGGTACGTGTTCCCCGCCAGGCGATTTTGCTGTAGCAGATTGGTGTTATGCTTGCTATGATATGCGTGATCTACAAGGCTTCTAGGATATCTTAAAGGTCGGCTTGCTGGTGTTCCTTGAGTTGTGGCTCGAAATGTATCCGTTGAGTTGTGGCTCGGGATAGGGGTTAAGCACATGGTATTCCTTAAGTTGTGGCTCGGAATAACATCTCTTGAGTTGTGGCTCGGGATGGCGGATGAACACGAGGAACCCTTGAGTTGTGGCTCGGGTTGGCGAGTGTTGCCGGTGTGAGTGTGCTGGTTGTGGCCAGTACGGATGGGTCCAGATAGATTGCCCTCCTCAGTAGTTGGCTGACGAGTTTGGTAGTCTTGGGACGTTGCAAACTATGTTCGCATTTGGGAACTCCACCTGGCGCTACGGTGTGTGATCCATAGCAATGATTTCCCGCACGTGCTCTATCGGTTGTGGCCGATAGGTATGGCAGCAAGTCACCTCGAAGTAATCACTAGAAGATGTAGAACACGAATAACGTGGTGGTGGCCATGTGATGTGATATCAAAGGATGGAATTCCTTTGGTGTGATTGTGTGATTGGTATATGTGTGCCATATATATATATGTTTATTTTCTTAGCTCACCCTATCTGCTTGTGTTTGGCGATGATCATGTATGCGATACACGGGCGCAGATGATGTTGCAGGTGGATCTGGTGAGGCTTAGCAGCGGAGCGGGGAAAACTCATGGGAACAGTTTTATAGAGTTTTATCATTTATGGTTTTGGAATAAAGATGTAATACATTATGAGACTGTTTTGGTATTTTATTGAATTTTGAGAAGATTTGAACTTGGTGTTATCTTTATTATGAAATAAATTCTTTGAAATTCCCGCGTTTTTGGGAAATGGATTTATAATAAATGTGATTTTATTTTCTTATTTTATATTATATTTTTAAACCCATAATATCCGGTCGGGATGTTACAAAGCTCATATTCAACTAGGTCCCCAAAGCCTCCTGTAAGGTTTGCTAGAACCGGGATGTAAATCGTGGCTCTCTGTTAGAAACTATGCTCAACGGTACCCCATACAACCTTACGATCTCCTTAATGTACAACTGGGCTAACTTGGCCATGGACATCCTCAAGTTCATCGCCAAGAAGTGGGCACTCTTGGTTAACCGATCCACTATCACCCAGATGGTGTCATGTCCTCTAAAAGTCCATGGCAAATGGGTCACAAAGTCCATCGAGATGGTGTCCCATTTCCACATTGGTATCTCTAAAGGCTGTAGAATTTCATCGGGCCTCTAGTGCTCCTCCTTCACCTTCTAACAAGTCAGACAGGCTGATACAAATAGGGCCACATCTTTCTTCATCCCTTGCCACCAGAAAGTCTCCTTGAGGTCCTGATACATCTTAGTCATGCCAGGATGCAAGCTAAGACGAATTTTGTATCCTTCCTCAAGGATCAACTTCTTCACCTCTGTATCATTAGGTACACAGATTCTACCATGAAATCTCAGTATACCATCATTACCCAAGGCAAAGTCTCTAGCCTCGTCCGACCCAAGTTGTTCTCTGACTCGGTTTAGACTGGCATCCGACAACTGCCTCTCTCTAACTGAGTCCAAAAAGTTACTAGATATAGTATGGGCACTACACCTAATGGACTCGGGCCCCAACTCCACTTCTGGTCTCATGTGCCGTATGTACAGTCTTCCTACTCAAGGCATCGGCTACTACGTTTGCCTTCCCTAAATGATACAACAGTTCGAAATCATAGTCTTTAAGGAACTCCATCCATCTCCTCTGGCTCATGTTTAGCTCTTTCTGGTCAAGCAGATACTTGAGCCTCTTATGATCGTTGAACACACGGAATTGAGCACCATAGAGATAGTGCCTCCAGATCTTCAAGGCAAATACTATAGCTACCAACTCTAGGTCATGAGTGGGATAATTGCGCTCATGCACCTTGAGTTGTCTCGAAGCATACGTCATAGCCTTCTTCTCTTGCATTAGAACGCAACCGAGCCCAAGATGAGATGCATCACAGTAGACTTCAAACGGTTTCTCCACATCACCAATATAGGACCACTCGTCAACCCCTCTCTTTAGCTCCTGAAAGCTCTCCTCACACTTGTTCGTCCATGTAAAAGGTTGGTCCTTCCGAGTAAGCAAAGTCAGGGGCGCCACTATCTTGGAGAATCCCTCTATGAATCTCCTATAGTAGCCTGCTAACCCCACAAAGCTCCTGATCTCTGTAGCCGACTTAGGACTTTCCCACTTGACCATTGCCTCGACCTTCGCCAGGTCCACTGCAATCCCCTGGGCGGATATCATATGCCCCAAAAACTGAACCTCATCTATCTAGACCTCGCACTTGGACAACTTGGCATACAACTACTTCTCTCTCAAAACACCAAGCACCAACCTCATGTGTTCTGCATGCTCTACTGGAGTCCTGGAATAGATAAGGATGTCGTCTGTGAAGACTACGACAAACTTATCTAGGAAGGGTCGAAAAATCCTGTTCATGTAGTCCATGAACACTGCCGGGGCATTGGTCACACCGAAAGGCATAACCACGTACTCGTATTGTCCATACCAGGACCTGAAGGTCGTTTTCTGCACATCGTCAGCCTTCACTAAAATCTGGTGGTATCCTGACCGTAGATCTATCTTCGAGAACACCGACGATCCATGCAATTGATCCATCAAGTCGTCGATTCTCGGGAGGGGGTACCTATTCTTGATTGTCATCTTATTTAGCTGCTTGTAGTTCAGACTCAGGCGCGAGCTTCCATCCTTCTTTTTCACCAACAGAACTGGTGCTCCCAAAGGCGAAGTGCTGGGTCGGATAAACTGCTTCGCCATCAACTCCTCAATCTGTTTCTTAAGTTTGACCAACTCTGCCGAAGCCATGCGGTACGGAGCCATTGACACCGGACCCGTCCCCGGCACTAGGTCGATAGAGTACTCCACCTCTCTGTGGGGAGGTAGTCCTGGCACCTCATCGGGGAATACATCCTCGAATTCCTACACCACCAGTATAGCGGACTCCATCCTTCCTCCCTCCACCTCTAGATGCGTGAAGGTCACAAAGCACTGCGCACCACCTCGCAGTTCCTTCAGAACCCCTTGGGATGATAACAACTCAGGCTCCTCTGAGTCGGGGAATAACAATCTCTTCTCTCGACAGTCGATAAGGATGTGATTGGTAGAGAGCCAATCCATCCCCAAGATCACTTCCAACACTTACAGAGGTAGGCAAATCAGATTCACTTTGTACCTCCGTTCTTCTACCTCCACCAGACACCTAACGCACAAGGACGACGTCCTGACCAAACCCGATGCTAGAGTAGACACCACAAGTTCACACTGTAGCTCACACACCGGTTCACCCAACTTTTTCACACATGCATCTGACACAAATGAGTGTGTCGCTCCAGAGTCATATAGCACACAACAAGCTTTCCCAGCAATCAAACAATGGCCTATAACAAGGTTACTTGAGCCTGCAGCCTCTGCTCTGGTCATGGCGTACACTCTACCGGTCGCTTGAGGCCTGTTGCCTCTATGCCTCTGCTAATTCTGTGCAGGAGCCTATACTGGAGGTCGCGTCACTGCTCTAGCAAGGGTGGGCAGTCCCTCCCAAAGTGGCCTTCCTTACCACAGTTGTTGCACTTCTTGAAGCCTGCAAGTTGTGGGTAAACATTCCTCTTGTGTGGTCCCTCACACTAGTAGCACTGAATCCTACTCTGCTAGGGAGAAGACTCCCTAGACCCTTGAGACTGGAAATGGGGCCTAGTATAGGGCTTCCTCCTCTCTTCATGCCTATGCCTGGACCTAGTTGGTCCTCCTACTCTCTACTGGGATGGCCGTTGAGTCTCCACCTCTACCTTCATCTTCTCCATGACCCTTGCCTTCTCCACCAAGGCGGCAAAGTCCTTGATGGATAGCGAGGCCACCATCAGACGAAGGTCTCCACGGAGGCCGTTCTCGAACTTCCTGCATCGCCACTCTTCATCCAGTGGCATGGTGTAGAAACGGCTGAGATGCTTGAACTTTTCCGTATACTCAGTCATAGATATGTTCCCCTGAGTTAGCTGTAGAAACTCCACCTCTTTATCATACTTCACGCTGTCGGCGAAGTACTCAGAGAGAAATTTTCTCCTAAAGACCTCCCAAGTAACTACTTCCTGCCTCTCCTCCATCATGGACTTCATACAGACCCACCAGTGCTCAGCCTCACCCATGAGCATATACACCGCGAATGCCAGTCTACTCTCCTCTGGGCACATCTTGGCATCAAATATCCTCTCCAGATCTTTTAGCCACTGGTCTGCTGCGTCCGGACTAGTCTTACCTCCAAACTTCACCGGGTGGTGTTTCGAGAAAGTCCTCTAGACTCCACTCCCTGACTGTAGGTCGTGGCTCCAGGCCAAAAGCAGGGGCAACTACCCTGTTCTCCTCCAGCTGGCGGAGGGCCTCCATATGCTGTATGTGAGCATCCTCAGCAGCCGCCCTAGCAACCTCCATCTGCTGCATCACCAGTTGTTGTTGTTCAAGCGCTGCCGTTTGTCGCTGCATTGATGCTTCGTGTTGTTGCATCATTGCCGTGCTTTGCTGCGTCACAGCAGCTACCATTGCCTCAATCGCTTTGGCGATGTTTGACACATCTCCCTGGGAAGATTGCGGAGTCCTACGAGATAGTGCCATAGTCCACTGGCACACAAGAAATCATATGGTTAGTCTTGACAAGACAGGAATTAACGAAGAATACTTAGAAAGTCGTAGAGAAAGCTAAGCGGACACCCAAGTCCACAGACCTAAGGATCGACCGCTCTAATACCATAAATGTAACGTCCCAATTAAATGGATAATATCAATTTAAACAAAACGCCACATTTAAAATAATATCCAGAGAGTGCGGGAAAAAGGTAAGGAGGCACACAATACCCCAACCATGTTCATACGAAAGAGAGGAGGCACTACACTGCCTAACCTAATTAAAATAAATCAACAAAACACAAGTTCTCGTACAGAAAGATAAATCTAGACAATAAAACTTCTTCAGCTGAGGGCTCCCTAGTGAGCCCCATACCCATCCATAACCATCAAGTCGTAGCATCCTCATTGCCATTACCACCGCCACGGGTTCTCGCATCCGCTCACATCAATAGAATTGATGATCATTGCAAAGCAGTAAAACCACACACACAACCATACAAACAAGCGAAAGGGTAAGCTAGTGCACAAAATTCATATATCATACTAATCATCATTCAATCATATAATCAAGCATAATTGACGAAAAACTCTCACATAATAGTCCTAGCAGTGAGGCATCACCACGAGGCCTTCGCGAAATTACACTCTTACCAGAGGCACTACCACGTGGCCTACGTGGAATTACGTCCTAGCCTTGAGGCACCACCACGATACTCGCGTGGAATTACGTCCTTATCTCGAGGCACCACCGTGAACTCCTCTTTAGAAGGGTCCATGGAATTAAGTCCATTAGATGAGGCACCACCATGAGCTTTCACTACAAGAGTCATGGAATTACGCCCTACTCACACATTGAACATGTTTCACCAACCAATCATAAGTCCCCATAATACTAACATCATGTATAACAACCCCATCATGCAACTCAGGCTTTCGAATTCATATAACACACAACAACATACCATTCCCACCGCAACCTCATATATCAATCATGGCATCATCCCCCAACCCATGTAGTAAAGCATTTAGATCAAATAGGCAATCAGACATCAGCGCACCCTTCTCGCCTAGGCGAGATCGCGAAAGGGGAAAAGCGAACTCTGCGAGGTCTCGCTCAGGCGAGTCCCTTCTCGCCTAAGCGGGACCACTCCTCACTCAAAAATAAAAACCTCTCGTGTAAGCGAGAGATCGAGCAGTAGGTCCTGCACGAGCCTCTGCTAATCTCTCCTAGGCGAGGCAAGCTCGCTTGGGCGAGAAAACTAGTGCCCGCCACTGTTCTTTTGAGTGACAGCCACCCACACACACCCACACAGTCCAATATGCAATTTCAACCAATTAAATTCACACACAGACCGTTCAATCATCATAGACTCATCAAATAAGCAGATTCTATCGAAAATGTGGTGAGGTCTAGCTTCTCTTACCTGGAATGAGCTAGCAAAAAACTTTGACACCTAAGCCCACCACTGTAGCAGCCCCTCGAGCAGATTGAAGAGCTAGAGATACTGGCACAGAAGGGAGATTAGGTTTACTACGGTGAACCCCAACATAGAACACGAAAATAACTTAGAGAGGGTTTAAGGTCATGGAACAAACTTACGTGCAGGAGCAACAGGGTTGAACTAACTCGAACGGAACGGAGGGCCAAACCCTAGCAGAGACGGCAATAGCAGCTCAAGGGTGTGTGGATCTTTTTTACGCAAAAGTGCCAGAATTAGGATTTTGGACAACTTTAGGTCAGTTTCTCCCTTATTGGGCCAGTCCTCAGGCCCAAAGGTTAGGGGCAGCCTAAAGAAGAAGGGCAGCACGAAAAAGTGGACCTTACATATATATATATATATATATATATATATATATATATATATATATATATATATATGGCAAATCCTAAAACCATTCAAAACCCCACATTTACACCTTTTTCACAAGTCAATAAAGGGTGTTTTCCTAAAATAACTCAAACTCTATCTTTAAAAGCTTAACAACATCACTGTTGTTGCTTAGACCTGTAGGCATCACAAAGGTACACATATTTGATTCATCAACACACCTACGGGTCTCAAACAAAGTCACATTTATTCATCATGGACATTAGGAAGATTGCATGCGCTGCTCTTATTGTTGTTGCCTCCGTTAGCGTTGTGGCGGCTACCGTCGAGGTTCCTGCCTCTGCCCCTACACCTAGTAGTGGAACTTCAGCTGTTGTGCCCCTAGTTGGCTCAATGGTCGGTGCCTCTATCTTGTCTTTCTTTGCCTTGTGACACTAAGCTTTGATGGCAAGAGGCTAATTGAAGAATCATTAGCAAGGAATAATAGAAAGAGTTGATGATGTGATCTTGTAACAAATTCATTTAATATGTTAATTACATTGAAGAATACTTTATGTTATCTATGAAAATATAACATTAGTCTTAAATGGAACTCTAGTAGCATCATCGAGAATGCAAAAGTAAAAGAAGAAGAAGAAAAAAAACTAGTTAGAGTGGCTCCAACCCATTTTAAAATGAAAATAAATTTAGAAAAGCATATTTAAATAGTGTTGCTAAAGACATCGGTAATTCAACACAATGTTAAATTTTTAGTCGTAGACGTTATGGATGAATAAATATAAAAATAAAAAATAAATAACCATGGACTATTACAACACTAAAATGAATATTTCAATTTAATATTATTTTAAAAATAAGTGTGGAGTCGGTTAGTGGGACGCTATATATGAAAAGATATTTATAAAAATAAAAATGATGTAATAGTGGTGGTCATTGAGATACAGATGAACTCTACAATTTAATTTTGTATTAAAAATTAAACCATGGCATCAGTTAGACCGATGCTAAGAAGTAATAAGAGGTGTTTGAATTGTTATTTCTAATCGAGGCCCCAACATTGAAGGCAAAGATATTTATGAACAAGGATAAGAGGTGTTTTCTTTGTTAAGGTAATTAACATTGGTGGGTGGAGGTAAAACCCCAAAGCATAAATAAAGGGTAGTATTATGAATGAGTTCGTTAAAAAATTGTACTACATATTTGATTTTGACGTTGTTTTTATGATTGAATCGAGTGTTGTGGAGGTTGAGCGAAGACTTTTGGGGTGGAGGTGAATCCTTTCTGGGCGCTGTTGAAGGTGAGGAGATTTTTGTGCATGAATTTGTTTAGGTTGTAGGTATGTGCATTTTCAAAATGTCTATGCTTTTTGCAATGACTATGTTTTTTGTGTAAATTGTATTTGTGTTCTTTCTTTAAATTTAAAACTTGTGTATTTTTTATATAAGTGTCTAATTTGTAAACATAAACGTACAATGAAATTGAACTAGTAGTGTACTCCCATTGTGCTTATATCAGTTTTTCTTATTTATTCATAGATGAAGATTTGGTTGTTAAAAATGACTACCAATAACCCATATCAAGTTTATGTTTAGTTACTAAAATATGAATCTCCAACTATCTTCCTGTAATGCACTCTTCAAGTAGCATTGGGGATTGTTCACCGGTGAAATAAATAAAGTATTTTTCATATCCTCAATAACTATTTTTTTTTTGGAAGAAGGTTGTAAGAAAGGTCATATAAGATAACCAAACTAAAATGAGAGTATATTGTTCAATATCGACTGAAAGCAAAGATTATTATTGGACTATTCCAAATAATTGTTTAATTCTATATTTGATTGCTCAATAACGGAGATTGTATTGATTTAGTGAATCAATTTAAAGTGCAAACATGATAAGTAGAAAATGCACTTGACTAGTATTTATAGTATTTTTTCTGGTCTAAAGAGGTTTGGGCCTGACCCTTTTCGTGGGCCCAAGACCAGCCCATTAGGGGACCTCCAGAATCCCCCACTCAGCCCCACTCACTCTCATTTTGTTGTTTTCCTCTCCCTCAATCTCTTTTTTCTCCAATAGAGCTCTGCTAGGGTTTTGAGCAAACTTTCCCTACGAGCTAGTCACGAGTTCCCTCCAAGTAAGTAAACCCCTCAGCCTATGTTTCTCTTCGTCTTTTAGCTCATAAGTTTTGGTTTCACTTAAATCTCTGCCTTGGTCTCAATACTTCTGTTTTCAGCTTCCTAAGCTGCTCTAGTTACTGGTGCTCCTCTACTAAGAGTCTTAATCGTAGCTTCCAATCAAAAAGGTAAGGGAAGCTAGGGTTTTCATGTTTTTGTAGTATGTTGGTTGTTTTTGCATCTATTTCATGTTAAAAATGTCTGATTGATGTTTGAGCTTGTATGAGATTGAACTGGATGTTGTGTTGGGTGATTTTTCTGACTTGCATGTATGAACAAGAACGAGAACTGATATTTTCGCCCAAGCGAGCCCGTCTCGGCTAGGCGAGAATAGTAGAAGCTCGCCCTGGTTTATGCTTAAGCTCTCGCCCAGGCGGAGAGCTTTCGTTTTGAGCGATGAATCATCTCGCTCAGGCGAGAGGGTCTCTCCTAAGCGAGAATTCGTGGAAACTTGGTGGGTGCTCTGTGTGAGTTGTCGCTCAGGCGGGAGATCTTAGCTTTGAGCCAAGAGCAATCTTGCTTAGGCGAGGAGGTCCCGCCCAAGCAAGAACTCGCAGACGGTCCCTGTGCTTCCTGTTGGTAGTCTCACCTAAGCAAGAGCCTGTAGCTTGAGCGAAAGGCTTCTTTCGCCTGAGCGAGAGCCCATGGCTTGAGCGAGACTGGTGTAGGGACGTGCTGTTCTCTTACATGTTTTTGGTTGATTGGTTGTATGATTGATTGAATTACCCTATTTAAAGCATGAAGTATGTGAATATGCATGTATTACTTGATTCTATGAACTGAAATTGGTATGTTGGCATGAGTAAAACACGAATTTGTAGCTGGTTAGTTGAGAATTGGCATATGATTTGGATGATATGAGATAACATGTGGAATATGGTGTGAGAACATGGATGTGGCATGGGTTAGACGTAATTCCATGAATCTCTTGCTGACATTTCATGGTGGTGTGTAATGTATATAATTAGATAAGGATTCAAGTAAGGATTGCATCCAGAGACTCTAAAGAATCAATTAGTCTCACGTAGAGCAGACTAATTCAAGTGGTGAGAGTAGCGAGAGGCCCTAATCTTTGGTAGGATAATGGCCTTAGATGTTTGGAGGCTAACCTTGTGTATGGTAGGGTGAAACCCATTAGCAATGGCTCTGCAGAGCAGTAGAGGCCACCACAAGTGCAAACATCCAGTGAATCTGATCTCATTATATGTATCCGAATAGTGAATCTAAGATAGTGGTGCCTTTGACGAGTGCTTCAGTGCTGGTTATCCCTGATGTTGGAAAACCCTTTGAGGTTTACTATGGTGCCTCTCATGAGGGTCTTGGCTGTGTGTTGATGCAGGAGAGGAAGGTGGTGGCGTATGCTTCGAGGCAGCTTAAAGTACATGAGAAGAACTACCCCACTCATGATCTCAAGTTGGCAGCATAGGTCTTTGCTTTGAAGATCTAGAGACACTACCTCTATGGTGCACAGTTCCGCATGTTCAGTGTTCACAAGAGCCTCAAGTAACTATTTGATCAGAAGGAATTAAACATGAGGCAAAGAAGGTGGATAGAGTTCTTGAAGGACTATGATTTTGAACTCTTATATCACCCAGGGAAGGAAACCATGGTGGCAGATGCATTGAGTAGGAAGACGATGCATGTGGCACACTTGATGATTAAGGAGTTGGAATTGCTTAAGAGTTTCACAAATATGAAGCTTCAGGTGGAGTTGGAACCATAATTCATTTAATGTAGCTCTCTGACTATATCTATTGAATTTCTAAGATTAATTAAGGAAAGGAAATCAGGGGATCCTAGTGTGCAGAAGCTAAAGGAGCTGCTTGGATCAGATTAAGCCAGAGTTTACCTTGAGTGATATGGCGTGTTGACATTTACAGGTAGAGTTTGTGTGTCGGATGATACTGAGGTGAGAAGGTTGATCCTTGAGGAAGGGCATACGAGTCGTCTTAACTTGCATCCTGGCATGACTAAGATGTACCAAGATCTCAAGGAGACCTTTTGGTGGCAGGGTATGAAGAAGGATGTGGCATAGTTTGTATCCACTTGTTTGACTTGTCAAAAGGCGAAGATTGAGCATTAGAGGCCCGGTGGAACGCTGCATCGTTTAGATATACCGGTGTGAAAATGGGATAACATAGTTATGGATTTTGTTATCCATTTGCCACGAACCTTGACATGTGATGATGCGATCTGGGTTGTGGTGGATCGATTAACCAAGAGTGCTCACTACTTTGCAGTGAATCTGAGGATTTCTATGGCCAAGCTGACTCAACTCTACCTCAAGGAGATAGTGAGACTACATAGGGTGCCTAGTAGCATAGTGTCTGATAGAGACTCACTGTTAACCTCTAGGTTGTGGCAGACACTGCAAGATACTTTGGGAAGCAGGTTGAGGATGAGTTCTGCTTATCATCCTCAAACATATGGGCAGTCTGAGAGTGATTTAGTCCTTGTAGGACTTGTTGAGAACGTGCATCTTGGATCATCTCGACAGTTGGGATGAAGTGTTACCGTTGGTGGAGTTCACCTACAACAACAACTACCAGGCAAGTATAGGGATGGCACCTTATGAAGCCTTATATGGGAGGAGATGTCAAACTCCATTGTGTTGGTATCAGGATGGGGAATCAGTTTTGGTTGGGCCAAAGTTGTTACAAGAAACCATAAAGAAGGTGCAATTAGTGAGAGATAGGCTGCATGCATCGTAAAGTAGGCAGAAAGCTTATGCTGATCGGAGAAGGAGACCCTTTGAGTTCGCGGCTAGGTATCATGTGTTCTTGAGGGTAATTTGAACCATTGGTGTGGGAAGGGTTATCTGCTCAACGAAGCTTTCTCCTAAGTTCTTGAGTCCGTACCAGATCTTGAAAAGGATTGGGCCTGTGGCTTACTAGATTGCTTTACCTCCTCAGTTGGCTAATCTTCATTCGGTGTTCCATGTCTCCTAGTTGAGGATATATGTGTTTGACCCGTCTCATGTATTGGAGGTTGAGAATATGCAAGTTAGGGAGGATCTCACAATGCAGGTACAACCAGTGGGCTTAGAGGATCGCTAAGTTAAGGAGCTAAAGGGAAAAAGTGTCAATCTTGTCAAATTCATCTAGGACCGGAGGACAAGTGACTCTACATGGGAGTTAGAGGAGCACATGAGGAAGTCATATCCGCATCTTTTCTGGTAAGTCTTAATTTTTGATTTCGAAAATTTTTGTTGTTGGGAAATTATAAGCCCCATTTTTTCTGGTCTAAAGAGGTTTGGACCTAGCCTTTTCATGGGCCCAAGAAAAGCCCATTAGAGGACCTCTAGAACACCCTACTCAGCCCCACTCACTCCCATTTTGTAGTTTTTCCAGAACTGTTTCTCTCCCTCAATCTCTCTTTTCTCCAACAGAGCTCTGCTAGGGTTTTGAGCAAGCTTTCCCTACGAGCTAGTCATGAGTTCCTCCATATAAATAAACTCATCAGCCTCTGTTTATCTTCGTCTTTTAGCTCATAAGTTTTGGTTTCACCTAAATCTCTGCCTTGGTATCATTTTCGTTCCCCGTATACTTTTGTTTTCAGCTTCCTAAGCTGCTCTGGTTACTGGTGCTCCTCTTCTAAGAGTCTTATTCGTAGCTTCTAGCCAAAAAGGTAAGGGACGCTAGGGTTTTCACGTTTTTGTAGTATGTTGGTTGCTTTTGTGTCTATTTCATGTTAAAAAATGCTTGATTGATGTTTGAGCTTGTATGAGATAGAACTTGATGTTGTGTTGGGTTGATTTTTCTGACTTACATGTTTGAATAGGAGCAGGAACTGATATATTCGCCCATATGAGCTCGTCTCGCCTAGGAGAGAATAACATTAGCTCACCCTAGTTTCTGCTTGAGCTCTCGTCCAAGCACAAAGCTTTCCTTTTGAGCGGTGAATCATCTTGCTCAGCCGAGAGGGTCTCGCCTAAGGGAGAATTCGTGGAAACCTGGTGGGTGCTCTATTTGAGTTGTCGCTTAGGCGGGAGATCTCAACTTCGAGCGATGAGCAAACTTGCCCAAGCGAGGAGGTGTCGCCCAAGCAAGAACTCGCAGAGCCTCCCTATGGTTCCTGGTGGCAGTCTCGCCCAAGCGAGAGCCTATAGCTTGAGAGAAAGGCTTTTTTCGCTTGAGCGAGGGCCCATGGCTTGAGCGAGACTAGTGCAAGAACGTGTTGTTCTCTTACATGTTTTTGGTTGATTGGTTGTATGATTGATTGGATTACCCTATTTAAAGCATGACGTATGTGAATATGCATGTATTACTTTATTCTATGAATTGAAATTGGTATGCTGGCATGAGTAAAACATGGATTTGTGGGTGGTTGGTTGAGAATTGGCGTATGAGATAACATGTGGAATATGGTGTGAGAACATGGATGTGACATGGGTTAGACGTAATTCCATGAATCTCTTAGTGAGATTTGATGGTGGTTTGTAGTGTATATAATTAGATAAAGATTCAAGAAAGGATTGCATCCCTAGACTCTAAAGAATTAGTTAGTCTCACGTAGAGCAGATTGATTCAAGTGGTAAGAGTAGCGGGAGGCCCAAGTCTTTAGTAAGATAATGGCCTTAGATGTCTGAAGGCTAACCTTGTGTGTGATAGGGTGAAACCCATTGGCAATGGCTCTGTAGAGTAGTAGAGGCCACACAAGTGCAAGCATCCAGTGAATCCGATCTCATTATACGTATCCGAATAATTGAGTCTTAGAGTCCTGCAGAGTATTTGAATTGAATTTGTGTGCTGAAAGATTGATTTAATTGGGATTTCCCATAATTGTGTTTATTGAGCATCAGATACAAAAACATGTTAAAAATAGCTTTTTAGTTGCATAAATGTTCTTTGGATATTTTGAGGTGTGTTAGTGCAGCTGCAGCGAAGTTGAGCTCATGGAGGTGTGGAAATAAATTGCTTAAAGCTTCATGACACCTTAAAGATAAATCTAAGATTAGGAAATTACCAAAATCACAAAAATCCAAGCTAAGCATTCCATGAAGACGACAAGAAAAGCTTGAAAAAGTGAAGAAGTTTGGCTAAGCCAAGAAGAGAGCAACAAAAAATTGGACCTTGCGGTTTTCTTTATCCTTATGATATAAGATAATTTGGGAAAAATATATCTTAGATATTTTATTTGATATTTTTAAATAATTATCTTATTTAATTATATCATAAAATATTAAAAGATAATAACTACCAAATCTTTTTAAATATGACAAGATCTTCTTGAATATTTTTAGTTCCACAACAAACAAATATATCTTGAAGATATTGAATTATTTAGAAGATAATTTAAGGAGATTGCAAAGGGTTGATTTGGAAAATTAATACAAATACTAATTGGTGATAATTTATCATATATCTTTAATTAATTAATTAATTATATTATATTAGATATTGATATTATCAACCAATTATATTTGTCAAATAGTCTATATCTCTCCAAATATATTTAAATATTTATCTTTATCTTTATTTTAAAAGATATTTGAGAGATTTTAGCAACAGAAAAGCCCAGTTCAATTCCTATATAAAGACACCAAGGGAGAAGCATAAAGAACAAGCTCGAGACTTCGAAGTTTAGGAACCCTTAGGGGGGGCCTAATTTCGTTTCCTTTCTCTCTATTCTTCTTCTATTTTGTATTTCATGGAGTGCTAAACTTCTTGGGTTGATTCCATTATAATTTCTTAATTGGATTCTAAGGTTAGATCAATTAATTTGTTTGTTCTTTTGGTTATTGTTGAGATTTGTTTTCATCTATGTCTTTTGGTTCTTAATTTAGTGAAAATAATGATTTTTACATTGTAGCAAGTTAGCACGGTGTTAAATCTACATAACATTACAATTGTATGAGTCCAAGGGTTTTAAAATTTTAATTGAGAAGTTACTTTGATTAATTTTAGAAACTTTCATATGATTGCTTGAGTTTTTGCTAATAATTGAGAAGTTACTTTGATTAAAGGTGAAAACTTAGATTAGAATTAATCAAGAAGTTACTTTGGTTAATTAGCTTTTTACTAGATATAAGAGGTAAAAGAATGGACATGAT
>Ga0214545_1004271_pt1 | contig 26816 bp, 20 predicted proteins | sample CNSS4metaG_FD_160064 | JGI IMG/M metagenome (GOLD analysis project Ga0214545, IMG submission 160064) | Root nodule microbial communities from cowpea collected in UCLA plant growth center, Los Angeles, California, USA - CNSS4 | ecosystem: Host-associated > Plants > Roots > Nodule | place: USA... | reverse complement strand
TTATAAAGTTTATAACATCGATTTTCTTTCTATTGTATTCCATGGATATATATATATATATATATATATATATATATATATATATATATATATATATATATATATATAAAAAAATTTTTTTATATAAATATATATATATATATATATATATATATATATATATATAAAAGAAGTTAATTAAGTGTAATAAGATTGTAGTATTTCATAGTTGCACAAATATGAATCACATTTCAGACAATACCTGGACAATCTCGTACTTGTAATATTTTTTATATTCCCAAAAGCCACAATTAATAATGTATCTTACCTCCACATTTAATAATTGTATGCATTTTGAGATTTTTTTTTTAACCATGTGATACCCTTTTGTGACTATTGTGCATAGCCGATAATATAGAATTGATATACATCTTCAAAATAAATAAATAAAATATTTTTTTAGTTTTCAAAAAAATCTTTAAAAGATATTGTCTTCTTTATTTTTTGTTTTTTACATCCCAACTGACGCTTAACAAATAAGATATGTTTTTAACAAATTTAAAATTATATTATGATTTTATTTTATTTTTTACTTTATTTATAAGCTTAATGGGACAAATAATACTTGTAAACATACCCCACATGCATGACATAAAAAAAATGCCAACTACAAGACAAAGGAAACTCACATATAACCTATTATATATGTTTATCCATGCACATAATGAATTGTGAAAAACACATAATTGATTACCTTCGATGTTAGAAGAGTAGATTTAGATTAAAAAACTAGGTGAATACGACACAATCAATCATATGTCTTTGTTCTTCACACCACCACTTAACATGGGAAGACTAAATCTCTCTTACTTGTTTAATGAAAAATAAATGATAACACAAATTAATTGCCATCAAGAAAACCGGTTAACTTGGTATTTTTCATTTACTTTTGATGGTTGGAAATTACAAATCTGAAACAATTTATAAAAAAATAGAATGAAAAAACAAGAAAAAAAAAACATCTAAAAGAAAGGCTAAATTTGTCATTTGGATTATCACATGTCCATAGCGGTGAGAGATACGATGGAGTTTAGAAATATTTATTATAGAAACAAAATAAAAAAATAGAAAAAGATGCGAAAAATAGGTTTGAGAATTAAGAATGAGTAAGCAAAGTAAAATAATTTAATTGGGCCAACATTGCCAGATGAGTTGAATCAGAAAGATATTTATTATAATTATGGCGATATCTGGTGTTGTGTAAAATAATAAAATAATAATTGGAGAGATGATTGTGTGTGTTGCGTTGGAGGGTTTGGAGTGGCGCATCACCGTTGTTTCATAATTGGTGAGAGTGATCTGGCACTGGCTGGACCCCTTTTTGTCCTCACTTATCTCTCTCACACGCACCACACCGCACCAGATTCCATCCATCAATCACCACTTCACAAACTCTATCATTAGATTCACATTCACACTTTCTTAATTATTATTTATTATTATTATTATTATTATTATTATTGCAACATGCAAGAGAAGAAGCTGAAGCTGTCACTGTTACCTCTCTTCTTTTACTACCATCATCATTTCAAATATTTTGAACAAGAAATTTTCGGTTGGTCATGATTATCATAATTGTTGTTTGTTATTATAATTATTATTTTTATTACTGTTACCGAAAGAAACAGAGAGATGAAGTGATTTTCTTTATCTGTGTGTGTGCCACCCAAAGGAGTGATAGTGGCGACTGGTCAGTGAGGAAGGGCAAAGAAGAGCGATCTGAAATTTCGGATACTTTAATTGCTTCTCGCTTTCACCCAACCAACTCTCAATTATAGATACTCCGTCAACCTCAATCTCAACTAACTACCAGTACTCTCTCACACCCTTTTCTTTTCTTTTCTCTTCTCTTCTTTTCTTTTCTTCGATGGAAGCTTGCTTGATTCAATAAAGAGAGAAAGCCGTTTTTTTTTTTGCTTTTTGGTACGTGATTCTTGCTTCTTATTTAATAGGTACCTTGCACGCTGCTTCTTCCTCATCTTGCGCAAATGAAGGGTGCTGTTCTCGTCGCTATTGCCGCTTCCATCGGTAATTTTCTCCAGGGATGGGATAATGCAACCATCGCCGGTACAGTTCCCATTGATTCCTACTCCTCTTTTTGGATTTTTTTTTTCTGTGGCTTTTGATTACCACTGATTATGTTGACTTTCGATATAACTAACTTCTTGTTATGCGGAATTGAAGTGGTGAAACTTCAATCTGGATCAGAGAGCACATATCTAAAGAACTGCATCTGACCTCACTCTACAAGATTGATTGCATGCAAGTTTATATTAATCGAATCTGATATGTGATATGTTTCTGCTCTGTTTGAGCAGAATTTATCAATCAGTTTGTTCTTCTCAGTGTCTTATGTCTCTGATGAATAATTATTATTCTCGGTCAATTTTTTGAGGTTTACAGAGAGTGCCTAACAGATCACTGATTCTTGTTCTGTTGTTCTGCAGGGGCTATTGTTTATATTAAGAAAGACCTTGCGCTGCAAACAACTATGGAGGGGCTTGTGGTGGCCATGTCCCTGATTGGGGCGACGGTAATCACCACTTGCTCCGGTCCTGTATCGGATTGGCTTGGTCGGCGACCTATGCTGATAATCTCATCTGTGCTGTATTTCTTGGGTGGTTTGGTGATGCTTTGGTCCCCAAATGTGTATGTGTTGTGCTTAGCGAGGTTACTTGATGGATTTGGGATTGGCCTTGCTGTGACTCTTGTTCCGGTCTATATATCTGAAACGGCACCCTCTGAAATAAGGGGATCTTTGAATACGCTCCCTCAGTTCAGTGGTTCTGGAGGCATGTTTTTGTCGTACTGTATGGTCTTCGGCATGTCATTGACTCCCTCGCCTAGCTGGAGGCTCATGCTTGGGGTTCTGTCCATTCCTTCGCTCCTCTATTTTGCACTGACAATTTTTTTCTTGCCTGAGTCTCCTCGGTGGCTGGTCAGCAAAGGAAGGATGCTGGAGGCCAAAAAGGTGCTCCAAAGATTGCGCGGAAGGGAGGACGTGTCAGGTAATGGGATTATTTTTCAAAGCATTCTTCTCGATTTTTTGTGCTGTCTATATGCTTCATGTACTGTGGGAATCCTGTTTGGTAATTTCAGGTAAATGCTAAATTCTTACACGAAATCACTGGTTACGATTTATCGCAACCTTAATCTGTTGTAATGTCATGATCAAGGTTTTCAAATAACGGTCTACAATCACAATTTTGCCGCCATATTAAGTATTTGGACTCCGTTTGAACCCAATTGTGGCCACCTTTCTTTTTAATTTTCTACAATTGAAAAAAAAAAAATTGCAACTGTACCTGCAACTCAAAACCTTTGACATTTTTTATTAAACTACACTGCAATACCATCTTCAGATTTACGGGGGTACTTAACTAATTGCTGCATAGTTGCATATCTCCTTCCTGTCATCCTCCTTTTATAAACTGCATCTTATCTCGTATGTGTACAGGACTCAAAATGATACTGTACACATGGACCATCAATGTAAAATACTAGGTTGCACATGATCTTCATTTTGAACTTTTCATTGCATGGATTAGTTTGCGATTCTCAACCTGTATTGAAATTTATCAATGCAATGATGAATCAATTTATGAATTTATAATTCACGCAGGCGAGATGGCATTGCTGGTTGAAGGTCTCGGGATTGGGGGTGATACATCTATAGAAGAGTACATAATTGGCCCTGCTGAAGAGTTGGCCGATGGTCGGGAACAAGGAACAGATAAAGATAAAATTCGATTATATGGATCTCAAGCGGGTCTGTCTTGGTTAGCAAAACCTGTCACTGGACAGAGTTCTATTGGCCTTGCATCACGCCATGGAAGCATCATCAACCAAAGCATGCCCCTCATGGATCCTATGGTGACACTGTTCGGTAGCATTCATGAGAAGCTCCCTGAGGCGGGAACTGGAAGCATGCGAAGCACTTTGTTTCCACATTTTGGAAGCATGTTCAGCACTGCTGAGCCGCATGTTAAACATGAACAGTGGGATGAAGAGAGCTTACAAAGGGAAGGAGAGGACTACATGTCAGATGCAGGTGGTGGGGACTCTGACGATAATTTGCAAAGTCCTTTAATCTCACGTCAAACAACAAGCCTTGAAAAAGACATGCCTCCTCCTCCCTCCCATGGCAGTATCCTGAGCAGCATGAGGCGTCACAGCAGTCTTATGCAAGGATCATCTGAGCAAGTTGGTAGTACAGGCATCGGTGGTGGCTGGCAACTGGCATGGAAATGGACTGAAAAAGGTGAGGAGGGAAAAAAGCAAGGAGAGTTTAAAAGGATTTATTTACATGAGGAGGGAGTTTCTGCATCTCGTCGTGGATCCGTTGTTTCAATTCCTGGGGAAGGTGAATTTGTCCAGGCTGCTGCCTTGGTTAGCCAACCTGCTCTTTACTCCAAGGAGCTTATCGATGGACATCCAGTTGGTCCTGCAATGGTTCATCCATCTGAGACTGCTTCAAAGGGGCCAAGTTGGAAAGCTCTTCTTGAACCTGGGGTTAAGCATGCATTGATTGTTGGAGTTGGAATACAAATACTTCAGCAGGTAATGTGTGGTTACTATTCATTATTCTCTTCTCCACCTGCCTTGCTTATTATAATGATAAAAGGGTGGTATTTAGTAATTTTTCCTATTCGTAATCTCCATGCTCGTTTAAACTTCCGTTGCTTTCCTTCCTTCTTTTTATTTATTTTTTTATTTTGGCGAGGGGGTCAGGTAGGTAAATTTGGGGAGCCCAAGTCCAAAACCTTACACAAGCCTTCTGCTTTGAAGACTGCTTACGTCGTTATCTAGTGTCTATTGTTGTAGACCTTAAATGTTATGTTACTGATCTTGTAGTACTGTTTGTCATTCCCTAGTAAGTCACAAAGAACATTTGAAATGAGGTTTGATAATGGTGTTCATATTAAAAAGTTCAGATGTAGTTAAGTATTAACTGAAATCATGAGATTAGCCAGACTGGAGTATGACTGAGTGAGAATTCTTTGCTTTTTTCTTCAAGTATTCAAAGCTACCCGAGCGTGTATAACCTCCTTGTCATTCCTTGCTGAATTTGTACTTTATCCAGTTTACTGCATCAATTTATTGGTTTATGTCCTGTTATCAACGGCTGACTCCTAATTCTTCATGTTCTGCAGTTTTCAGGGATAAACGGGGTTCTATATTACACACCTCAAATCCTCGAAGAGGCTGGTGTTGAAGTTCTTCTATCAGATGTAGGCATTGGCTCAGAGTCTGCATCATTTCTTATCAGTGCTTTCACAACCTTCTTGATGCTTCCTTGTATAGGCTTAGCCATGAAGCTCATGGATGTTTCCGGCAGAAGGTACGCTTTCTGTTTTTTTCCGGGTCTATAGTTTTCCCTATGTATTCGATGACTCTTCATGACTCTTCTTTTTGCATGCATTTTGTAAGGTGATTACCAGTACTGAACTAGATAACTAGATTTATTCCTCATTAATTTAATGACGTCTATCTGGTCGATGGAGAACAAAAAATAGAGTTTGTGTCGATCTCCTAGAGGCGCGTAGATCCTAGTGACTTTCATTGTACAACACAAGTTAAAGCATAGTTGCCAAGGAAAATTGACTCCTGTAGAATTTAGTGTGTTGCCGACTATGTAACTAACTTTCTGGAGCTCTAGAAATTTAACCTTAACAATTGTTTCACTCGATAACTTGAAAGATTAGTCAAGAAGTAAGACCACTAGTAGATTCCAGACAGGTTTATTCTAAAGGTTACTTGAAAACGATTTGCAGAAGTTTGTAACCTTCTTCAAAACAAAACATATTTTAGTATTTTCTTAAGTTCATCTTGATTTGTTCCGTGGCTTGCAGGCAATTGCTACTTACTACAATTCCCGTGCTGATTGTGTCACTGATTATTTTGGTGATTGGAAGCGTAGTAAATTTTGGCAATGTGGCCCATGCGGCAATCTCAACTATATGCGTTGTGGTTTATTTCTGCTGCTTTGTGATGGGTTACGGACCGATTCCAAACATTCTTTGCTCAGAGATTTTCCCCACTAGAGTGCGTGGCCTCTGCATTGCTATATGTTCTCTAGTGTTCTGGATTGGAGACATCATTATCACATACTCGCTGCCTGTGATGCTCAGCTCCATAGGACTTGCTGGTGTCTTCGCCATTTATGCCGTTGTTTGTTTCATCTCCTGGATATTTGTGTTTTTGAAGGTTCCAGAAACAAAGGGCATGCCCCTTGAAGTCATCTCTGAATTCTTTTCTGTTGGTGCAAGGCAAGCTGCTACGGCCAAGAATGAGTAGCACCACCACCCATTATATACACTGTATAACTTTAGTTGCTCAAACCCTCCCTATCTCGTCTTTATAGATTTTGCTTCCCATGACTATATTTGGAGGAGGAGGATATATGTTCCAAGCATATCATATGGATGTGTATTATTCTTTCATAAATATAAAATTTTTGCATTTTAGAATTATCCACATTAGACCATCAATGAATTCAACAATTATCGTTGGCCAAGTCACCAAAATCCGTTAATACTCCAACTTTTACTCATCACTGTGGTAAGGATATTTTCTGTGGGGGCCTTCGATATTAATGCGCATTCTTGTCCCGGTGGCCACTCAAGACTGCCCAATTACATTTATTGCATATTTACTTCTTTATACTTCTTCAACTTTAGAGGGGACAACGATTTTGGTCATTTCTAGCTCTTTCGAGAAAAGTTGTGTTCACCCAATCTCTATTTAAAATTGTATAAGAGAAACAAACACTCTTCGTTGTCATGAAGAAAAGAGAGCGAAGGATCGTGAAGAAAGACAATAAGAATACAAATATATATTGAGTTTAAAAAACTACTTATAAATAATGTCTACGACGAATTCTAATTGGCTGAAATTGTACAATTTTTTTAGACAACATAAAAAGTAAGATGCATTGTATTTTTCACAATAATTTTCATTGAAACGTGTAACAATGTTTTCTCGTATGACTTCTAAACACATTCATATTATCTCTGGTAAAAGTTTTTTTAAATCGGAATATTTAAAATACTAGTTAACAATTTTTTTAAAAAAATATACATAATAGTTTCTTCTTAGAAAACTGATTTTCCAACAAATCCTGTTCGCTGTTTCCACTTATGCAGATCGGTTGTGGACAAAAGAGCAAGTGCTGCAACGCAACTTTATTTCCACTTGTACTAATTTATCAGATCTTCCCAACCTTTTGGAAATTCTGATGCTCAATTTAATAATATTCTTATTGTTACCGACTTCAACAGTGCGGACTTTTGGAAAGGAGGTCAGTTATGTGGCTACTACGAACTTTAAGGCTATTATTGAATGATGAAATACAACGAAATAAATTATACAAATTTCATTATTTAAACTCTTTAAAATACGATGGAAGGTAATGGAAACATGTAACTGCATCTAGGAACTACTATCACTGTAATTTGTATTTACAATAGCAAATTCTATAAATGTCAGTTTGGGGGCATGAATTTACAAATGTAAATTAGAACTATATTTAAATTTGAACTGTAAACAGAATAAAAAGGAACAACGATAATGATGATAATAACCCGTGAAGACAATAATAATGTTCGCAGTAACCTGTGGGAATTATTAATAGAATATTGCAACCGTGCATCTTAAGAGTGAAATTAAGACTTGCATTGCAATTAAAAATAAGGAAAGTTGGTCTCAGTTATGCTATAATTACATGGAATTGTACATCGAAATCATATCTCAACTAAACAATAATTCAAAAATCAACTTAAGAATCACAACATACATTTCCACTTACTTTTTAAGTACCAGTGAAATTATATATATATATATATACACACACACACGCACAGCGAGATATTTGATCGAAATGTTTTGGATATTCCGATGTTAATATCCACAAGACATAAATTTGTTGAAAATTACAAATTACAAATTTGTAGTAAAGCTAACAAAGTTAAGCTGACATTAATTAGGTATCTGGGCTTCAACGTACAATGAACAAACAGTTTTCGTTCTTCGTCGTCTTCCTGGCTAATTTGTTAGTCATTTATGAGGTTGCAGAACCGGAAATTCTAAACAGTTCTTAAGTAAAACCACATAGCATTACGAATAAATTAGGAAATGTAAAATTCCCCACCAAAAAAACAAAACATGTTCGGTGACAATATGCAGCAACAAAATTATATTTTTATACTTTAAAATAAGCAAATGCAGCAACCAAATTATATTTTTATACTCCAAATAAGCTAATGCAGCAACCAAATTATATTTACAGTCCTCATCTATACAATTAGACAGCTCTAAAGACTCCAAAACGAATAGTACAAAAAATTTGGGTAAATTCAAATCCATAAATTTAGTGCTATCGGAGATCTATAGCCCGCCTCATAGCACTTTTAAGTTGGATCAACATGGGTAAAAGTTGTGTGCAAAGAACCTAAAGAGTTGGATCTTCGGATGATGTACTTTCAAAGTGATTTAGGTCACTGTCTATATTAGGTGAGTCAGGATCACTCACTTGATTGTCTACAGAGCTCTTCTGTGCTTGATCATTTAATCTGGTGTGGGAGTTGAACGGTCTTTCAATTTCTTTAGCATTGATAGGATCTATCACTAGTTTATTGATTTTCTGCTCCTGTAGCATAAATAATACAAAAGGATTCAGTGGTGCACCAAATCATGCAGAAACACTTTAGCGATGTTTGCATGCGTGTGTTATTGTTTAGCATTGGTAGGACCACTCGCCTGATTGTTTACAGTGCTCTTCTCTGCTTGTTCATTTAATCTGGCGTGGGAGTTGAATGGCCTCTCAAATTCTTTAGCATTGATAGGATCTATCGCTAGTTTATTGAGTTTCTGGTCCTGTAGCATAAATAATACAAAGGGTTTCAGTGGTGCCGCAAATTAGGTAAAAGCACTTCAGCAATATATCTCCGTGTGTAGTGAGAGAATTACTTTTATAAGAGAATTAGTGAGCAGATTTTGACTATATAAATGGTCAAAATTAAAAGCTACTTAAAAAAGTCACACGTAGTGTGGTGTCCATACATGCCAATTTCTGATATCAAGGATTTGAGTCAGCCAAAATACCAAGAATTAAAATATTAACTTGTTATGGGATAGAAACAAAGCCTGGTTTGACCATTTGCAGCACATGAAGAAAAACTATTCTTGAACCCAAATGTCATTCCAATATGCTCCCTCCAATCTTTAATATAAGAAAAAAATGACGTCTTAGAATGTTTATCTGAAATATAAACAAACTCAACAAATGTATCTTATTTAATGAGACTATCTCCAAAATGCTCTTCATTTAATTGGAGTTTTACTTCGAATAACTCTCTTTTATTCTTGCAATCAAGTTTTAAGAAAGAGTAGTTTAAGAAAAATGTTTTTTTTTTAAATGAAAATAGTAAACTAAATGCTACTAACTTTCTTAATGATGGTGAATTTGTTTTCTACTCAAATTCAAGACTGGAGGGTGGAACTAAATATAACAAGATCAGAGAGTATCATTTTTGTTTAATTTTATATTGGATTCTGCTATAGTAATAAAAGAATGGAGAATGGTTGAATCACAGAATGATTTCCAAAGTACTATCTTGGTGAATATCAGCCAGAATGCCAAAGTTAAAGACCGTCTACTCCTCATGCTTAGGAATTAGGACAAAGTGGTGATAGCATTTACAAAAAGAAATTCTAAAACTATATAAAAAACATGGAGCTATTGAATTTACTTGTAACTAGAGCTTACATTCTGTAGGGCTTCGAGCTTTTTCTGCAGGGCTTCATGTTCGGCTTGAATCCGGAAAGGAACTCCGTGCTTTTGATACACATTGTTCTGTGCCAAGTCTTCATCCAGATCAGTAGCAGTGGTAGCAAAAGGATGATTAGCCGGAATCCACCGGACAGTATCAGGATCAACATCCGGAGGCACAGAGTCCCCTTCTCTAAGGAAAATGGTGGGTCGCTTCCACTGATAGGCACGCGACCTCCTCCTCTGGTGAGTGGCCTGCTGCTCTTCGGTAAGTGTAACAGGGGCTAAGCGATAAACCTTACCACACATCTCAACCGTTGAGTTGCTTTTGCCAACCTTGACAAAAGGATTATTGAACGGGTCTTCGTACTTGAGAGGCCTTGATCTGAAAACATGCATACAACAACGCAGATAGACAAGATGGGGGTTTCATCATTTTTACTTGTTAGGCAGGAAAGTGGAAACTCGATCTCACTAGGCAATTCTTATCAAGTAGTATTATTGTCAAAACTGAATGAAAGAATATGCAAATGAAGAATACATTCTTTATTTCCTCCTTGATCAATCTTTACAGAGGATGTTGTTATATAGACAGCATTGCTCTTAAAGATTATTATACGTGGGTATCTATGTTAATTATGGTTTGCCACTAATTTTATGAGCATATTAGATAGATAAATACATAATATGAATGAGTGAAAGCAAAAAATAGTAACAATCAGTGGGTATGGATAAAAATCATACATGCCTCTTCTATCAGATTTCAGTTGTCCACGTCTCACAAGATCAGCCACGGAACCTGGACGCTCCTTTTTTCTGGACACGACCCTAAATACTCCAACCAAAACCACGAGCGCAACACATACCCAGATCGGAAAATTGCTTCCACCGCTTCGATTCAGCTACAAATAACAACAATTGTAATAATAAGAAAAAGAAACGGTAAATGAAGAATGAGTGTGAAATTAAAAGGGTGGCACACCAGGAAGGAGGGGATGGTGACGGAATTAACGAGTTGATGGTAAAATTTGGAAATGGAATTGATGGAGTCGTGTTTGAGTTGTTGGGTGCGAGAGCGCCATTTGGAGATCCCGTTTCTGATAACAATGCGATTTCTAGTAGTGATGATACTGCCATTGCTAGTGCTACTGATGAAGGAACAAGGCTGCAAATTTTATTTTTTTGTTGAAAAGTTTGATCGTTAATGAGCATTGTGAGAAACAATGTAGTGTTTGTGGAAGAGAGGAATTGAGAACTTACGCGAAGAGAAAGCGAGCGAAATTGCAGTGTCCAAACAGAGGCCATGCGAAGTTGTGTTGGTGGCAACTCAATTGCAGCTTTCAATTTCCATTCCCTTTCTCTATCTTCTCCTCCGATCTTCGATGTTAGGGTTACAGAAATTTTCAAAGATAAAATAGTAAGAAAAATATAAATAATAATAATAATATAAGAATCAAAATCAAAATAAACCTTCCTCCGAAAACATATCAGAAGTTCGCGGTTCGATTCAGGGTCCGGTTTAGTAATAATAAATAATAATAATTAATTAATTAATTAAGTTTTAAAAATCTTATAGATTTAAATATTTTTAATTAACTTACAAAACAAAGTTAATCCATTACATTTTTCGTATGGTTATAAAAAAAAAAAACTACTACTACCAATTTAACTAATTATTGACAAAAATAATCAATTAACAATTGAATTGATTATTCGTAATTGTAATCAATCAATAGTGCATAACATCTTGAGTCACTAAATAGTTAATTATCTATAAAATATAACCGATGGTTCGTTTAGGATAACTCATATATATATGAGAGATTATGTATGTGTCACTAAATACTCTTTTAGATCAAATAATCTATTACAATAACAAGTAATAATTAATTATATAAGAATTATAACCTTTGTTTAGTCTTCAATATCATTGATTATTGAATGTATTGTTTTATTAGAACTACAATAACAAACAATATTCAACTCATATTTATAATTATCAAACTCTTTGAATTTAAATTGAGTCTCACATAATATATCTTATATTTATTATTTTAAATTATATAATTTTGAATTAACACTAATCATTGATCTATCATTTCATTTATTAATGATACATTAACTATAAGAAAATTTGTAATTTTCTGGAAACAAAAATTGCATGTTTTTTGGTTAAGTATGGACTGAGGTAATGACCACATAAGATTTTATGGTATTGTGCTCTTATTTGTAGGTTTCTATTCGTTAAAAGACTTTTTATTTTTCCTATTACATGATTTTCAACCTTTCTTTTTTGCTTTCAAATTATTAGCGTAATCCCTAAGATCATTTGATGTGATACTTAAACTTGAATATTTTGTTGTCTAATGGAGTAGTATTTAACAACTTTGTTTGGAGTGAAAAATATAGTATATGCCAAAAAATATACTACATGGCAGCTAAAAATGGAGATGAATATTTTGATTAAAATAATAATAGTGAGTATAATATATAGTATATAATAAAATAAAAAGTAAGGAAATGTATGGTTATGAATAAAGGAAATAGAAGATGATGTTTTGTTAGGTAGTGAGGGAAAAGAGGGTGGCGATGGAATAACTTTTAAGAAAAGTGAAGCAATTATTTAATGATGCATTCAGTCTTTACAAACTCTCTTTTTTGTCCTAATTCCCCAATTATTGATTCCAACTTGGATATCAACTTCTCATTACCCTAATTGCTTTATAATACTAATCTCATAACTTATAATTATTCTCTATTTTTGTAGTGCCTCAACATTTGTGACAACATTTTCCATGCATCAAATTTCAAATCATTCTCTTCAAACACACTTCTACTAAATGTATACAATTGTTTATCTTCATCCTTAATTTTCTAAAAGCTCAAATTTTTGTTACTACCAAATTTATTTAGATAATGATATTTTGACTGTTTTTTTTTTACCAATTTTTAACTTATTACTTCAATCACATTTTAATCATTTATTTTGAGTTATTTTTATTTTTATTAATAGTATGATGTGATGATCTAATAGTGATTGAAATGATAGGTTAAAAGTGGATAAAAAATTGAATCAAAATATCATTATCCATTTATTTTATCGTTTGTATATACTGCTATTATCAATATTCTTTTTACTTTTTTTAAATTTATTATTATTATACTTAATTTTATTATAACCTTATAAATCCCAATTTCTATACCATAAATACCATTCATAGTATAATGATTACACGCATTAGAATGGATTAGCCGCAAAATGAAATTTAACTATGAATCTAAATTTTATTTTATTTTGGATATTTATATGAAAAAATTTAACACTTTATATAAGTAGAAAGTAATATTAAATCTCTTATATGTTATAATCTACACATTATGTAAAATGACAGTAGTATCGTTTTATAACTTGTTGTTTTGGTAACATGTGACATGATTAGATTTAAGCTATTTAATTTAAATCAAACATTGTATGAAAGAAGGATTTATCATAACTATTATGTTATCGATCCCAAAATGAGTTGCATTAAGGTGAAGTTTGAAAAGAAAAGAAAAGTGTTAAATTTGACATGTGATGACCGGGCTAACATAAATCGTGCACAAACTATTTCACACATTGATTTGGCTGTTATAACTATTTTAAAAACACTCAAGAAATTTGGTGGTCGAATTTCAATGCCACAAAAAAAAAAAAAAAAAAGTCAACGAAAAAGTGTGTCGGTTTGGTAGGCTAAGGTAGCACTAAAAGATGGCACTCAAGAATTTTGTTGCATGGAATTGACTTCGTGGCCTTTCATTTTACCAGAGAGATCTTTTGATTGCAATCAGAAAATTGTGACCTTTGGTTGTGGAAATGTGGAAGTGTGGTGAGTGCAAAAGCACCACCACAATCTCCATAAATATAAAATAACACAAACACAAACACATTTATAGAATTCTTTGTCTATAACAGAATAGTTATTATAATAAATTATTGTCGTTAACTATATGATAATACTGTATCAAACTTTATAAAATCATTGTAAAGTGATTGATAAATAAATTATATTTATATAAAGAATTGATTATGTGAATATCTTATATTATCTTGCATGTCATTTATGAAATTTCAAACATTTATGTTTTTTTAAATTTGTCAAAGAAAAAAAAAATTAACTGTTGTTTAGAATGAAAGACAGTTCTAAGTATTATATGGTTGTATACTTTTGAGAGATGTTGAAGAATGGACTAAATAGCCACTAACACTGTGAGTGTATTTCATATGATCAACAGCACTATATCTTTTCCACAACAATGGACTTTTTCAAATGATAAAAAGTATAGTAATTGTATGTCAAATTGTGTAAGAAATTACGATTTTTTATTTCATATTTTACACATGCTTCTTAAGTTCTCTGAATGGGTTAATTTTGCTTACTTTATATTTTAAAAGAAAGTTAGATATGGGAGTATTTAGGGCAATGTACAATGCATACAGTCTAAGTGAATAAAATTCAAAAAAATTTATTAGAAATAAAAACTTGGGATCATTGGTGGGCCCAATAAAAACTTGAATAGTTTTGGTCCAAAGTGTACTTGCATCTTTATTATTTATTGAATTAAATGATGTATAAGATTATTTAATGCAACCCACAAAAGGAAGATTATTCGGATACCTATGGTGTGTGATTTCAAATGAGACATTCATTGATCTTAGGTCCTCTGTGGCCACGAATCCTCAGAATTGAATTAATACCACATATCATATTATTTTATAGACTTTATTAATTAATTGCCAATAGAATTTAACATTATATTACCGTCAGACTTTCACTAATATTACATCATATTCCAATATTTAATGGTAAAAGAAAATAATGATAACTTAATAAATTTTATATAAAATTTGCAGTAATTAAATCACCCTGTACTGGTAGAATAACTATTGTGAGTAAAATTATATTATATATAGTGTAGTGAAGATAAACCCAACCAATACATTTTATTTGATGGGTTTATAGTACAATAATTGAAAAAAAAAATTGTGAATAATATGAGTTTTCAGATAATTTGTAATTAATTAATAGCATAATGGTATATATAGTTATGTGTTGAAATGAAAGCATTGGTATGAAAGTGGGTTGGGTGTGAAAAGCAGGGAAAATGCTGAAACTTGTATGGTCAAAGTAAGAGTCATGGTTTGAGGAAGTTGTTTATATAATAATAAAAGAAAAAAGAAAATGAAAAATAAGAATGGAGTGAGGGCATTATTAAACTTTAGTGCTTTATGCTCCACTTTCCTTTCTTTCCTTTCCACTAATTCACACACATTTCAGCGGAAGAATCTCAGATACTTCGCTTCTTCCAATTTCATTTCTTTTCTCATCCCACCCAACCCTAATTTCAGGTCAATAATTAAACACGTCAAAACCAATTTCTCAAAACTAATAAAGAAAAATTATCAACATCTCTATACTTTAAAATTTTCTTGCGTACTAGATTAACATAATTTAGTATATAGCAATGTAGCAAGAGAAAATACCTTTGAAACAACTCATTTTCCTATTTCAATATTTTTGAAATATTTATCATTATTCTTGTACTTGAGGCTAAGAGTAACAATTTATTTATTATAAATTTTAGGTATTTGAAACAAATATTTATTCTACATAATGCAAAGTAATATTTATATACACACATTATGAATATTTTTCTTTTCTCTCTTTTAAATGAGTATTTTGTTTACGCCTGATAAAAATAAACATCTTTCACAATCATTTCAAATTATCTTTGTGCAAATAATTGATTTTTTAAATGAAGATAAATTTTCAATCTACAATATTTATTTTATATTTCGTAGAATTTCGTTTGTTTTCTTATAAAAGATAGTGTTTATAATTAAAAAGCTTAATATTACAATTTAAAATGATTTAAGATAAAAAAATACCACGCTAGTTCAGGTATAAAAAGAATTGAACACAATCCCAGAGGTGTAGTTGAAAAGATAAATTGCGTCAGGGAGGAATTGACGCCAGCTGGAACCACTTTTCTCTACATTTTGTTGGAGAAAAATGAGGCATGGAAGGTGGCATAACATGTAGGTGGTACGATTAGCGAACGAAGTTCGATCAAACCAGAGAAAAATTAAAAGATGAAAATGAAAAAAGAAAGAAAAAAGTTGAAAACGTAAGAAGAACGGAGTAGGAATCAGATTCAACTAAACTGATGCAGGTTGCAGGGAATAAGATATCACACCATTGCCCTGAGAGCGCACAAATGCAATAATACAACTGATAATTACAGCACTAACCATATCAATCTGACACTAATTAACTAATTCCTAACTGACACTAAACTACACACGAACTACACACGAGGAGCTAGTAGTTCATATTATACATTATACATACTATATAGACAATATATTATATATATGTATTTTAAAAGAAAAGGATTCATGAATTTAGAGTTAATAGTATTAACCTAAGGCAAGAACCTATTGCCGTTATCCTCCCTCACCTTGAATCTGGCCTCGGATTCCGACTGCGGCGGGGGCGCGGAGCTGGAGCTCGACGGGGCCGGGATCCCGCCGCACTTGTCGCACCGAGAAACCACCAGAATCTGACGGCACGACGGACACGAGGAGTGCGATCTGAGCCAGGCGTCGATGCAGCTAACATGGAATCCATGTCCGCACTGAGGCAGCACTCGGATTTCGTCTCCGGCTGCGAACTCCGAGAGGCAGATCGCGCAATCGGCGAATTTAACGGCGGATTCGGCAGTGGCGGTGAGCTTGGGGAGGGAGCGGAGGACCTTCTTCTTGACGCCTTTGTTGGCGGCAGCGGGAGGAGGCTGGGGAGTGGGAGCAGAGGAGAAGCGGAGGCGGCGGAGACAGCCGCAGCGCGCGACGGCGACGAGACCGAGGACGCAGATGAGTGCGCAGAGGAGGGCGGCGAGGATGACGACGAAGTCGGAGTCGACCACGGCGGAGTCGTTGGACGAGTCGCGCTCGCCTAAATATCTGAAGGGACGAGTCATGTGTTCGGAGAGAAATGCAAAGAGTGTGTTTCAAGTTTTGGGTTTCTTTGGTTGGACTTACACTATAAGTAACTACTTCTGCTCTATACCCCTCTTCGTCTTCGTATTTATAACAATATTCGCTTCCAACTATTTTTATTCATGCTACTCACTCCTATTATTTTACTTAACCAAATTAATTCAAACATTCACACGTATTTTATTTATCAAGACCAAAATCAATCATTACATTCATCATCTTTTATAAATTCTTGAGTGGACAGTCAAAAGTTTTTCATGCAATATGTAATCTTACTTTAGTTCTTATAAGACATTTTTTTTATTTGATATCTCTTAAGTACTGTAATAAATAAATTAAGAATAAATTATATAACCATAATATAACATAATTTTACATTATTATATAATTATAGTTGTATAATCATAAAAATAATGTTACACCCCCTCCTTTCCAATTCTTTAACAACAATCTCACAGCAAAAATGCATAAATGACTGACTTTAAGGCGCAATCATCTTAGGTCATCAGGAAATCACTATTGGATAATATAATTTAGCAATTTGTCAAAAAAGTTATTAAAAAAAAATAAAGAAGCAAAATTAATCATTACAAGATAAATCTACTTTACAATTCAACCTTTACAGATTAGAAGTATATAAATTAATCTTAAAGAAAGAGTCTTCATTTATTTCCTATGACTTTTTTCCCTACAAGTCTCTATCAATATATAGATTTTCTTCTTTAGCGCTTTATTAATACAGGCGAATTCATCCAATTCCAGATGATGACATCTTACAGACGCAGTGAAGAATTTTATCTCGACACAAATTGTAAAATCAATATTAAATAATATGCGAACTTCATTTTCAACAAATCACTTTAGTTCCTGCAAAGCAATTCGCATGACTAAACATAAATTTATGCATGGTCCCTTTTATAAGGCAGGCTTAAGGTTAGGGTGAGAAACAGAACACGTCTACCAAAAATGACAAGCAGAACATGAATACAGAAAAAAGCTCTCTGCACTTCTCATAAGTCATATCTCACAAGTCATATCTCACGTTCCATCTACCTTTGTAATCGGCATTTATTGTCCAATTGTTCTCTCTAATCTGCAGGTAAGGAACCTGAAAACAAGAGTTTTAACCTAAATGTCATTAAGAAAAAACATCAGGAATACACAATGGGGGAATAATACACAAAAAAACTACATCATATCTTCGACAAAATGACACCAACGACAATTTCGCGGATTATGCTAACTTCCTAATTCCAGAAAACCATTTGGTTGCTACCAGATGAAATATAACAACCGACTATAGTAATTTTACTATTTTTGTACCCTAAGTAAATTACTCAAGAGTTAAATAGAGGCTATGTATTCAGTTAACATACTCTTGACACAATTCAATCGGTGTAAAAAACAAAACTATTTATCCCTAAAACACATGCATCCATTACTCTCAATATTTTATCCTGTTACATATAAATTGTACGTGACTTCGACTTTAACAAACTTGTTAGCTTTCGGTAAACATTCTTAAACACTAACTAACAGACAACTGCAGTCACATTTGATACCGAGGCTTAAATCATGGTTACTTACAAAACAACTGACTAACAGAACAAATTCTAATAAAATGATTCTTCCATGGGTTCAGTACAAAGCTTTGTGCGCTTGTAAGTACAGAGATAAAGGCAAAAGGAATAATCGTAAATGAATGATAGTTCTAACAAACTAGTGCTAATTCAATGCAGTGAAAATATTCTAGACATGGTTTTAAAACCTTGCAGGTAATTAGTTTTACTAAAGACAGTTCAATCTAGTTCCAACTCATAATCAAGAAACCCAAATCCAACAATAAGTGCCCAGATATTAGTGGTGGCAGAAAAGGGATTATTTCTCTTTCTCTAGCTGCTGAAGGGAAAATGGTAAATGAATTCATTGGACTCACAAAATAAATTCCCCGAATACAGAAAACATAATCAATTTAGGAGCCACTACATCACACAACTACCCAAGGCTCCAACAACCACGTAAGTCACTGATGAGAAAACACGAACTCAAAATCATAGTCAACATAGATAGATGTCTGCATTGCTGCAGATACCACAAGACAATATTCCCATTTTATTTTGGTTTTCTTTCTCCATATTTTCAATCCTTAATGTGATATCTCATGCCATCCACACAAACACTAATTTCAGTCCCAAAGAAGACGACAAAACCTCCACCACAATATAAAACCCTGCTATCACCAAAGCATTATTTGACACCACCAAATTAGGGGAAGGAAGAGAGGTTGTAATTGAGAGAGAACAACACAAACCTTTTCAAAATATTCGCATCCAATCTTAAGTCTAATATCTTGATCTTGCTTGAAATTGAAGAGGTTCAACAAAACCTCCGCCGCTATTCTGGACTTTCCCTGCAAAAAAAGAAAAAAAGAGGATTCAGCAATTGAAGAAAAAACGAAATGCGCAATTTAACAAACATTATTGTACCTCTTTGAACTTATTGTCCATGTCATGTGCTCCCTTGATTTTAATATTGAGAACACTCGGTACCTCTTTGAACTCCCTCTCAACCTCAGATGCGCCCTTGACTTTAAAATTGAGAACGCCGACAGTGTAAGTCTTCTTTGCATTGACAGTGTAGCGCAATTTTTCACGCTTATCGTATCGCAATCCGAAACCAAGAGTAGACGATAACTAATCGAATTGAGTGAAAGAGAACATTAATAGATAATGGGAGATAGGTTTTAAATTAGGATAGAAAAAAAGAAGAAGAAGATAGATTTACATTTGGATTGAAATATCTTATAAAAGCACCGGAAGATGATGGTTGTCCAAATTTGGTGTCAAGTTCTCCGTGCACCTGAGGGAAGGAGAAGTATAAGATTGGAGACGATGAAGAAAATGTAAATGTTTGATGAGTGATATGAATTACCTGGAGGTAGGTGTTGGGAAAGATTGCGAGTTTTTCTTTGGCATGGATTCTGAGAGCTTTGGAATCTTCTCCATATCGCAAAGAGGTCTCCATCTTTTTTCGGATAAAACTCCGTGGTAACTCTAACTTCAGTAATTAGATACAACACAAACACAACCCTAGTATTCTCTTTTTTTTTTTCCTCCCTTTTCTTCTTCATGGGCCTATGCTACATAAGCCCAACAATTACTGCTTTTTCTTTTGTTGTGCATTGTGGAAAATCAAACTCAACGCATTATTATTCATCAACGTCACATTTTATTGCATAAGGTACACCAATTTACTTTCCTTTTTATTCTAATCAAGAAAAAAATAGTTTCTAATCATTAAATTCATTACCAGTCAATAAAAAAGATAAATACATTAACATTTAAGACGAACAGAAAAAAAAAATCACTTCAAATTATAATTAAAGAATTACGCGATTTTACTTTTTTTTATTGTAATCAAGAAAAAAAAGTTGTTTCTAAAATTTATTAGTGAATAGAAACTTTTTTTAAAAGAAGAGCTATCATTTGCTATTATTTAATCAACACCTCTTTGAGGTTTTCTTTTCTTGAAAACAACAACTCCAATTTTAACCATTTGTTTCACGACTGTTGCTCGGGTGGAAAAAGTCGATAGGCCTTCCACAGTAAAACGATGGCTTCGTGACCACTGGATATTTTTCTTTTCTTTCTTTTTTGTTTATTTAACTCTTTCTTCCCTTTTACGTGTGTCTAGGAGTATTAAAAGATGACCAACACTGCTTATTCGGAGATGGTTTCGCATTTCATATTTAAAAAAGACTTTTACTTTTCAAAATCCAATTCAAAGTCCCATGAACACGATTTTAATAATGAATGAAATCGTGTAACTGAGAACTTAGCATATGACTCCTAATAAATTTAAATTTAAAACCTGTCCATTCTCGTAATTTTTACTTAAAATTCACCAGGAGTGTAAAAATAATCTCATTTAGAAGTGTATGTAATCCATGTTTTCCCTTAGGTATAGATAAATACGGATATAAAATTAGCGATAATTAAGATCGAGATCCATAGTCAATCATATATACGCTAACTGTTCCATAAATTACTGGTAGACGATAGTCTGCAAAAAAAATTCCGAACCACAGAAGTATCACTAATCTCTTTGCAATTATCAAACCGCAACAAAATTCTGACCTAAAATAAAGTAAAACAAGGTCAAAATGGGGGCATATTATCATATCTGGAGCAGCATAGTCAGAGTCACCTATCATATCTCATCAATAAAGTCCATAAGATCATCAACCTCCCGTCTCAAAGCAGTAATTTTCTGCTGATAAGAAGCAATCCGATTCTCAATTTCCCTTCCACTTGACTTCTTCTCATAGCCGTCTACAACGGTAGTGTGTTTCACTACAAGTTTCTCCTGCAACTCTCTCTCCTTGGTGACAAGTTCCTCCACCTGAAAACAAAAATATAGATTCTGTAACTATAAATCGAGATAGAAAATAATCCATAGAAGAAAACATTTATAAGATAACCTTTGGTAATATTTGAGCAGCTTGTGGACAAGATTGCAAAAATGTCAATGGTTGCTTCAACTCTTTAGAGAGCTCTTTCAATGAGCTATCTACTGATTTGCGAGTTGCTTTACAGGCTTGAACGTCTCCCGTCCTAGAAAGATCATGCAATGACGCTTCTAGCTTGTCATGTGCTGTTAAGCAACGGCTAATGATACCGTGGATCAGCTGAGTAGTTGCTTGCACCTGCATAGCGAAACACAAGGGTACAATATAAGTACTACATTCTATTGCACATACTGGATTTTATACATGATACAAGTTGAATACCTCGTCCCACTGGAGCTTTGCCAAATAAGATGCAGAAGATTTGGAGATTGATATATCTGCATGTGAGTAGACAATGCAAGCAATAAACAGAAAGAAAAACCCAGAGATCAACATGAAAGGCTCCCTGAGCATAGAAAGACTGTTGAACTTATAGTAGACCTGCAATACAAAAATGACAATAATAGTATACCTAATCAATTTCAGAAGGGAAACAAATATTGTACACTAAGTAATCGAGTCATAATTTTCCGTGTCCCTAGTTTTTGTCTCTATCCGATGGTGTTATACTTGATAATACAATGAAAGCAAGTCATACGTAAATTGACAAAAAAATCCCATTATAAATATATTGGCAGTGAGAACCAATTCAATAAGGCGACCAGCAGTCAATGAAATTTATGGATATTAATTTCTCTCGTAAAGAAAAATTATGAAAATATCACCCTTGAAAGCATGACCTTTACGAAGTTGAAAATGCATACTGTGTTTTTGGTGGCTACAATGTTAGCACTTTTAGCTTTATTAAAGATGTAACAGCAATACCTGGAAATGCTCATTATGCTCAGGGACAACATTGTTCTTCTCCAGAACAACAACAGGTCTACCAACAATATCTAAGTGAGAAATTTTCGTCTGCAACAATTACATGGAAGGAATATAAAGCCCAATCAAGGAATGGAAAAGCTATGATTTGGTGGAAGATACCAATATAGCAAGCAATACCTCCTGCCATTCTTTCACAGGAAATGGAGCAGATACTGAAATGTCCTTAGAACCCTCTGGCAAAACAACCTGGAATTTACAAGCATTAGGTAGATGTAATTGTAATTCAATTTGACAATACTACAACAAAAAGATAACTGAAAGAGAGTATGGAATATTGCAAAAAAGATTAATTTTTGGTAAAAATATTTCCACTTTAGGATCAATTAACTATTCACACAGTCACATGTCAATAAGTGGTTACTTGTTAACAACTCAGGTAACGATTGATTAAAATTCACAATTATATTATCACACGACTGTGATACAGTCATATTCAGATAAAGAAATTTGTTTTTTCCCTGGTATATACGTCCTCCTCCCTAAAAAAGGTAAAAGTGAAATGTGGTGTTGCACAAGTCACACTAACAAATTCTCCATCCAAAGATCACCTTCCGAGTTTCCAACCGACAAAAATGAAAAGCAAAGAAATACATATTGGGAAAGATAAAATAAACTCGGTCACCTTCACAAAAAGAGTGTCAATGACCAACTCGTAGATAGGGGCACCAAAAGAGATATTAAGGAAGCGTTTTCCATCCAATCCAAATAAGAAGTCCTGAAGTGGCAAGCCATATCCAATAGTAAAGGTAGTTTTCCAGCCACCAAACATAGGGTACCTAGGTTCAATCTCCAGTTCCGTCTGTGATTTTTAAAGAATCGTTAGTTTAGGTAAATGCTTTTTAAAAAGTATTTCACAGTACAATTTTGTCAAATGCAAAAGTATTCACCTTTTTTGAATCACCCCACAAACTAGAAGTGGAAATGTTGCCAATTTCATCCCTGTAATACACTGAATGAGCTCTTGGTGGCAGCTTGGCAACAAGACGCCTAAAAGCTGATGCACCCCTTAAATAAGGCCTGGTCTGATAGTCAAGCCTGTGAGAGGAAACAAACTATTATGACAAGCCAAATTAATGAAACAATCAAAAACTCAGAATAAATGAAAGAAGGATACCTGGAAAATTCTCCTTTGCTCTGAGCACCAGCATGAATAATATCGTAATGTTCTGTGATCTGTACATTGCCCCAATGGGAAATTTCAATCTCTCGCACTAACTCTTTAGCAACAGCAAAAGGTAGGTTATTCTCATAGTGAATAACTATTGGTAAATATGAGAAAGGGGGAATATTCTCATATGGACCATATTTTAATTCAGATCCCTGAAGTTTAGCGTTTTCTAGTTTTGAATATGACTCTATTCTTGCATCAGGCAGCTTAAGAGTGAGTGATTGTGCCTTGACAGCATACGGAGAGAGATAGTGCGCACTCTCTTGAAACAGTAGAAGTTGGACGTCACCCTGGTTGATTTTCTCCGGAAATGGTTGCAATATGTGGGTAAAAACAGCCAAGACATCTAAAGTCAAACTATGTTCCTTCCCAAGCCCCTTTGGTAAAGATACGGAGTAAATTGTCAAGGCAGGAGGTACATCATTAGGTTGGACAGCTTTAACGGGTAAACCAACACCAGAAGATGTTTTTGCTTTTCCCTTCCCTTCGCTAACTATTGCTTTCAAGTATGCCAAGTGTTTTGCGTGGTTTTCAGGAAAGGACAGCAAAATCTCAGATACAACATCAGATCCCGTGTTCTCCACCTGCAAAAAAATGGACAGGAAGGGTGTCATGAAGTGAAGATGATAGGAAAGAGAAGTATATTAGAATATGAAAGGAGATAAGATTTGGTAACTGGAAGGCTAAGAGAAATTATATTTGTTTAGCGACTTCAACTTCAACAGTACTTTTTTCTTTCAAATTTAGAAGGAAAAAGATTCACATCCAAAATCCATTTATTATTTAGTCTAAATTTCTAAACTATAGTGCACGTTATGTTTCTTCCAGAAGTTAAGTTGTCATTTACCCACCTACCATACAGTTCAGCTGAAATGAAAAACATTAATAAGGTAAATTTCAGTGTTTTTGATACAACTAGAACGAAAACTCTCACAGAAAACTCAAGAAATTAAAATAAATAGATGAAGGAAAGAAAATGAATGATTCTTTTAGCACCTTTAGCGAAGTGGCGATGCGCACAATTTGTGATGTCAGATCAATCTGCAAACACAAAAAAATCGACAGAAGAAGCATACAGCACAATTATTAGATACAGAGAACTGAACATTTACAGACACGGGAGAAAACAAGCAGTTCGGAATCCTGAATCCATAGAATTCTACAAAGGAAATTAAGGACCAAGCAAGTAGATGAAGTCAGTCATGTGTCGCGATGTATTCTTGTGATTCTGCGTCAGCGAGTGTAAACCGTGTTTTCTATTACATAACCGACGTGAAACATATGCATACATTGAACATAATAGAGGCAATAGATATATAAATAATGTAGATCGGAGGAAATTTGATCGGTTATGTGAAACAGAAACCCTTGGGAGTGCAATAGAATGGCGTGTGCATATTGTGATGTGCTGCGAAGAAAAGAGAATGCGCAATCGATGCAAGATCGAAACCCTAAAAGGAGAAGAGAAAAGGGAATGAGAGGAGACTTACACGACGGTCAACCTTGGCGAGGATCAGATCCGAAGCAGAGAACACAGGCGAAAACAGAAAGGCAAATGCAAAGAGAAGCGGAAACAGATTCGACCTCATCATGTCTCTTTTCATTGTTTTCTTCGTCTTCGTCTTCTTCTTCTTCAGCCACTGCTGCTGCTTCAACTCATTCGCTGCGCTTGGGACCAAACAGACCACAAGACTTTGATGTGTTGTTCTTGTTCAATTCAACTGTAAGAGAGTAATTTACCACTCTGCACTCTCTCTCTACTGTTAATAAAAATAATAATTAAAAAGTAATATTGAGAATCTGAATAAAACCATTATTAAATTTTATTGCCATAAACACGAGTTTACCAAATTAAAATTTTGGTAAGACATGATAACAAATTACATAAAATAAAATGGTTTTTATATTCAACAGCACAAATATTATAAATGAAGATAAATGTTTATCTATATAACTAATTTATACTTAATAATAAATAATATAATGGAATTTTTTTTTGAAATATAAATATTATATTATAATTAAAATTTAGGATCAGACCAACCTTTTATATTTCCAAAAATTACTTATATTAAATTGTACTTTTTCACATCTAACATTTAGTAACCATGTTACTTAATCATTATACTCCGTTAATGTGGAATTAATGGTATTGGCATGTTAATAATATTCACAGTGTCACTTCTCAATGCGTTTATCTACAGATATATTGGTAGAGTTTTACATGTCAATCTTATCCATTACAGATTGAGACTTAAAAATCAAAATAAAATATTTACTAGATGATGAGTACCAAAGACACTTTAAATTTTTTCTTTAATAAAATTTAGTACGCCTTCTTTTTTCATATTGCCTATAAAAGAAATTATAAAAATTTAATTTAAACTCTTGAAAAAAATATTTATTTGTATTCGTTTAGTGCTAAAGAAACAGATTATATATTGAAAATAAAAAATGTATTTAAGTCCAATTTTTTTTATGACATCAATTTTACCGCAGGACAACTTTGAAAGTGGCAAAGCCTTTTTTAACTCTAAAATTAATAATAAATAAATATTGCCAATATATAGCATTTATTTTAAAGTTCTGATCTGATAGATAATTTACACGGTATATAGATAATTTCTCATAAATAATAAAACAATAGAACTTTAGCACATAAGCTGTCATATTAGACTAACATTCATGAATGGATTCGAAAAAATTAATCAATGCATAAAAAATTACTGAATTTGATTTTAATACTTGAAAAACTACTCACGTAATTTTCTTGCATTTTACTACTCGTTTAGAAGAGAAGGTCATACTTCAAAAGTGAAATTAACGGTTAATTTATCCATCAATATGAAATCTAATGCTAGGCTCTTCTGCAGAAAAAAGCTTTTATACAAAAATAATTCAATTATACGAAAGATCAAGTTTAAAATTGCAGAGGATGAGTCCCACTACAGTTTCAAAAGAAAAAGTATACAGCTTCTCGCTCTATTAAAAACTATTACAGGGAAAAGAAAATGAGTGAACATGGAATTTTGAAATTAGAATGAGTGAGAAAGCTTAGAAATTTGTGTTTGTAAAAATAATTTTTTCTTTATTTTCTCTTTCATATTGCAAAAAAAATATTCTTTCTTCTCTACCTTATTTCCTCTGTTGTCACAATGGGTAAAAGACAATGATAAAAAAGGTTATTGAGAATAAAATAGCCGCAAGCCTCATAAAATACATATTGTGAAGTTAAATATCAACAGCTTCAAAGAATGGAGTGAAGCTCACTCTGATCTTCAGGTAGCTACAACTTGCAGAAGCTCAACATTTAGTTCAAATGTAGCTCCAGGCTGCAACATCATAAACAACTTGTAGGCTAATCATTTTCATTAAACATTGTACTTGGTTGGGTATAAGCTAGAAACTA